>Ga0307377_10000016_pt1 | contig 292357 bp, 311 predicted proteins | sample TR3MG_FD_202535 | JGI IMG/M metagenome (GOLD analysis project Ga0307377, IMG submission 202535) | Soil microbial communities from Risofladan, Vaasa, Finland - TR-3 | ecosystem: Environmental > Terrestrial > Soil > Coastal area > Acid sulfate soil | place: Finland: Risofladan, Vaasa... | reverse complement strand
CCGGTTGACTGAGAGCCTGAAAGGGATTTTGTTCCTGACCAGGCGCCGGAAGCATAACAAGAATCGGCATTGCTTGAGTTCCAGGTCAAACTGGCTGAACTGTTACGAGGAATGCTAATCGGCCCATTGGAGCCATTAGCTCTGATATCAACAGTAGGATAATCGTAATAATAACCTACGTTTACTGTGACAGAATCTGAGATAGAGCCTCCAGGACCGGTACAGGTAAGAGTGTAAGTTCTTGAAGAAGTTAAGCTGCCGGTTGACTGAGAGCCTGAAAGGGATTTTGTTCCTGACCAGGCGCCGGAAGCATAACAAGAATCGGCATTGCTTGAGTTCCAGGTCAAACTGGCTGAATTGTTACGAGGAATGCTAATCGGCCCGTCAGAACCGTTGGCCTCAATGTCAACACTGGGAGCAGACCCGGAAGTGGTGGTAAAAGATTTATCCTCTCCATAAGAAGTGCCGGCGCTATTTCTGGCTACTGCCCGGTAATGGTAGGTTGTTGAAGGAATAAGGCCGGAAACAGTAATGCAGTAAAATTGAGCTTCGGTCAAAACCTTCTCTGATGTTGTCTGACCATAAGAGGTTGTTTGGCCGTATTGAAACCAAACATAAGTTGTTCCGTCTCCGCCCAAATCAGTTAATTCCCCGACAAATGTTACCGTGTTTCCGGTTACCGTAGTTTTAGATGGACAACTTTCAGCCAAGACAAGATTCGGCAGAAGAAAGCTGCCGACCAAACCAATCACAATTCCGGAAATCAACAGAGATTTCAGAATTAAATTTTTTTTCATTTTTTTCCAAGTCATAATAGTAATCATTTTAAATTTAATAAGTAACAATTGCCGGCAGGGTGATTACAGTTGGCGGAATAGGCGTCACGTTTACCGTAACGGAATCCGTTGCCGTCTTGGTGCCACTGGAATCATGGCAGGTTAAGGTAAAAGTATGAGTTTTTACCTGGTTCATCTGGACTGTCTGAGTGCCGGAAACAGCTTTTGTTCCGGACCAGTCGCCCGAAGCTTCGCAGTAAGCTGCGTTGCTTGACTCCCAATCTAATACAACATTGCTCTTGTAAGAAACGGTAATCGGTCCCTCAGAGCTGTTGGCTTCAAGATTGACGGAAACCGGACAGTTGGTAGTAAAGGTCTTATTCTCTCCGTAAGAGGTGGCAGCGCTGTTCTTGGCTACTGCCCGGTAATTATAAGTGGTACAAGGCGTTAAGTCGTAAACAGTGGCACAGAAAAAACCTGTTCCGTATTGAGAAGAATGATTGGTTTCCGACCCGTAACTTGTGGTTTCTCCGTATTGGAACCAAACCTGTAAATTAGGGTCTCCCCCATCGTCGGTCACTTCACCAACTAAAGTGGCTTGCGTTTCTCCAACGGTAGTTTTTGCCGGACAGCTTGTTTCGGCCGACATAAAAGAAGCCAAAGCTAAACCTGCTCCCAAAAAGACACTTAAGAATAATATTTTTTTCAACATAGTTTTTTATTTTATTTTTAATTATTATTTTGCTGACCTTTTTTTAATTAATGATTTCCCCCTTTAATGAAAACTTCTTTAAAGTTTGCATTAAAGGATGAAGGATTGACATACAATTAAATTGTACATCAATCCTCCTTGATTTGGCTGTCAACCGTTCGGGTCAGTATGAACCTCTGGCGGTATAATCTCGGGTTTTTCACTTCCGCCACCTCCTGATGGCGGCGTGCAATGTATGTCAATCATTATCCGCACCACCTCCGACGCTGCAGTTTCAAAACCGCAGTCTCCGGTTTCTACCAAGTTCTCCAAGACGTTTTCTCCGCAAGAGTACCTATAAGTACTCTTGCTTAAGAGCGCCTTGAATGTAATTTCTCTGGCTTCATCCGTTAACTTCCCCAGAGAAATCCTTTCGGCGATGTCCCCGGAAACAGGTATGCCGTCTACTTGCAGACCCTGAACCTTCGTCCAGGGATCGCGAGCTAACGCCGCGTCTCTCACCCAAACATTATTCATCGTCCCATTAAGAGAGACCACAACCCTGAATTCTACCCAGTCGCCTTTCTCGGCAGAAATTTCTTTCTGCCAACCACAGTCACCGTCAACTTTGAGCCATTTCTCCACGCTGATATTTGGAGAAGTAGTCAGCTTAATAATCTCTTGTTGAAGCGCAGCTATTAGTTGACGGTCTTCAGCACGTTGCTCCTGACACACCGCTAACTCCTGCTGACACGATTCGTCTTCCACGATGACAACCCTTTCAGGTCTCAATACTGTGGACAAAAGAATTACGGCCACGACAAGAGCCACGGTAATCCAGTTCCTCAACTTATCTTTCATAACTCTATTCCTCCTTTCTTCGATTTTTTCCTGACAGCCTAAATTTTTAATATACCATTACAATATAGAAAGAGGTCTCCCTCCTTTATATCGTTTAATATTTTTTCAGCTCTGCCTCCACGGCAATCCTTCTGGTGCCGGTTTCTGGAGGCCAGCAACTTATTAATAATAACACATTTGTATTATCTGTCAAGGGGTCTTGGGAAATTTCCTCTCCTCTCTCCAGGAAAAACTTGCGGGCCACGGTATATCGGTATTCTCTATTATTAAAAAAAACAAAAATCTCATCCCCTTCAGCCAATTCGCTTATCCGCACGAACACCCAGTAATATTTTATATTAGGCCAACTGGGAGGGGCTGAATGGCCCAAGATTATGGTTTGGCCAATCTCACCCGGCAAAACGGAGTCGGGAAAATGAACCACCCCAAGATCCAAGCCATTTTCAATCTCTTTTATCACCGCGCTTTCAACAAAAACCAAGGGAGCGGCAAGTTCAATTTTAGGAATCTCTAGGCTATCCTCTTTTTCAGAATATTCGTAATTTTTGTCATCTTGGGTGTTGCTAGAGTCATCGGGATGACTAATTGTTTGGATTACTTCTTGGCTCGACTTGAAAAAACCTGAAAAAAAACCGGAAATCACGCGGTAATTAAAAATCCAGGAAACTTCGCTCCAGTTGAAAATTATAAGAGTTAATAATAATAAAGCAATAAAATATTTCCCGAGTCTTTTGGTCTCCATTAAATCATGAAGTTTTGAGGGTTGATGAGCTCAATCATTATCATTTTGTCCAAAAAGAGCAAAACGAGCCATAAAACGGAGAAACTGACCGTCTTTAAAACAGCATCCCGATAGTCAATTGTAAATTTACGATAGATGAAAATGTCGCAAAAAACGGTAACAAACAAGGTAAGTATAATCAATACCAAAGAGCCGTAGATGATTCCTTGAATCAAGTCATAATAATCGCTCATCATAAATTGGAATAAAGCAAAGGTGGGGGTTTTAGGCGTTTTGTCTGTGGCGGCGAGAGTAAGGGCTTCTTCTTTTTCTTCCTCAGATACAATCAAATTCTCGGGTTCTTCCTCAGAAACAATCGGGGCCTCGGACTCTTTTTCTTCTTCTCCCGCAATTTCAATAACTTCCTCGGTCGGCGCCGTCTCTTCCTCTTCCACCGTCTCCGTCTCTTCGGTCGTTGCAACAAGAGGTTGGACCGTCTCTTCTCTTGGAATTTCCGGAATTATTGTTTTTTGAGTCCCAAAAAATTGAACGACTAAGGTGGTTTCCTTGCCCTGAAAATTATCTCTTAACACCGCGATTCCCATCTCCTGAAAATTCGGATTCAAAATATTTTTCTTGTGAGAACTCGAATTCATCCAGGCTGAATGAACTTGTCCTGATTCTACAAAACCGATGGCTAAATTTTCTCCGGCCATCCTGTAACCGTAGCCGCTTACCTGCAACCAGTACCAGGGCGTAATTCCTTCAGGACTATAATGGGCAAAATAGCCGTTTTCCATCATATCTTTTGCTTTCAAGTATGCGGCCGTATCCAGTACCGGGTTTTCATTCAGGGGGTTGAGGCCGAGCTGTTCTCTGGCCGTGTTGGCAAGCCCAAACAGGCCGGTTTTTGTCAAATCGGCGAAAAAGCCAGTTTCGGGAAAGTAAAAGAGAAAGGGAATAATAACAAGCTTTAAAATCAATAAAGCAAGGCCGTAATAAATCAAGAAACTCCCGTTTAAAAGCTTGGGCCGGTATTGATTAACCTTACAAGGAATAAGTATTAATTTTATTTTACATAAAGACTCTTTGTTCATATTTCGCCTCTATTATACCAAAAAAAGCGCAAAAAGTAAAGCCCTTTGTGCTTTTCTTCAAAAAAATGTAAAATTAAAGAATGCGGGTACTTGAGTTTCATTTTAATCCTGAATTAAGACCGGGTTTGATTTTTGACAGTTTTTGCTACGAGCCGGCAAATGTCTACGAGAAAAGGATGGGAAATTTGTACTTGACGGGCGTCTTAAAAAATATTTTGCCCCAAAATGTCAACTTTTTAGATAAGCTGGCCAAGGTCATTCAAAAAGAGTTCTATCGATCAACTATCATCAAGCCGGAAAAATCTTTAAAAGAGAGCTTGAAAGAAGCTAATGAATTTCTGGAACAAATCGCCAAAAAAGGAGATGTCAGCTGGTTGGGTAATTTGAGCTTTGCCGCCTTGTCCTTAAAAAATTATCAGTTAAATTTTACCAAAGTCGGCGATTTAAAAATTTTCCTCTTGCGCGGAGGAAAAATCATTGACATTGATAAAAAACTGAAATTTGATGAAATTCTTCCCTGGCCTTTAAAAGTGTTCGGCAATATTGTTTCGGGAAAACTGGCCCCCGATGACGTTATTTTGATCTTGACTAAAGAGGTAACTGATTTTTTACAAAAAGGAAATCTGCTGTTGGAAATAGGAAAACTCGAGCCTTTTAGCGAAAAAGGGTTAAAACAAATCTTTGATAAAAAAAAGGAGGATGTTTTAAAAATTTCCGGACTTTGCCTGGCAGTAATTTTAACCAAGGAAGCGACGGCAGACCAGACTGCCGGAACTCCGTTTCGCTTTCCTTATCAGTCCGTTTCGCAGGGCCCGACAAAACAAATTATTACTCCGAAAACATATCCAAAAGAATTCAATTTAAGAGAGGTTTTTGCGCCCCTTATTAATATTTTTACTAAAACTCGCAACTCATTATTTTCTTGGTTTAAGGAGTTAATCAAAAAGCCCCGCCTCCGCCCGCCGGCCGAACACGAAGAAGAGAAAAGAAGATTTCCAAAATTAAGGATTCCTCAATTAGCCATCCCGAGGTTTTCTATCAAAATTTTGGCGAAAGGCAGAAAACTAATTTTAATCTTGGCTCTGATTCTTCTCCTGTGCCTGGGCTTCTTTATCGCTCAATTTAGAGAAGAAAGAGAGCTGAAAGAATGCCAGAATACCTTCCAAGAAATCCAGGAAAAAGTAAACCGAGCCGAAAGTCTCTTAATCTTGAAAACGCCTCAGGCGGAAAAAGAGGCAGGTCTATTATTCAAAGAAAGCTGGGAGAAAATTTCTCAACTGTCGGAAATTGCTTCTCGTTTGCCAAAAGACTTTCAGAGTGAGGTTTCTTCCTTGGAAGAAAGAATTTCTGAAGCTCTTCTTGAACTGAGCGAGACAGAAATTATTGAAGAGCCGGAATTATTTTTTGATTTTGGCCATCGCGAATTTGTTCCCTACAAAATACTTTCTTTTAAAGATGAGTTTTATTTTTTCAGCCCTTATTCTCAGAGTTTATTTAAGATAAACAGCAATAATCAGACCCAAGTCATTGACATTACCAGAACATTCAACTTTGCTGTCCCTCTTGATGATGCAGTTTTGTTTTTTTCAAAGCCCGACCAGCTGATCATTTCAAACGCCGGAGGATTATTCTCTACCACACTGGAGAAGCCGTATGAAGGCTTTAGCCTCGACGGTTTTTCTGTTTTTAGAGGACATTTATACTTTTTAGATAAAAATTCAGGCGAAATAATAAGATATCCATATTTAGGGGATTTGAAATGGGGTTCTCCAGAGATGTGGTTGGGCGAGAAAGAGAAGAAACCCGTAGAAGCGAAATCTCTGGCCCTTGACGGTTCAATTTGGGTTTTGAATAAAAACAACTCTCTCGGCTTGTATCATAGAGGCAACCTTGAAGAAGAAATCAGTTTGGAAATTTTTCCCGAGCCCAAAGATTTCAAGAAAATTTTTACCTCTCCCGCTCTCCTCTATCTTTGCCTTCTGGAACCGGCCCAAAAAAGAATAGTCATTTTTGATAAAGCAGGTAAAACTATTAAGCAATTCCAAAGCCAAAAATTCGACAACTTGCTTGATTTTTCGATTTCCGAAGACGGCAAAATAATCTATCTCTTAAACGGCTTGAAGGTTTATCAGATTAAGCTTTAAAGCTGTATAAAAAAACCAACCCCGCAGAGGCGGGGTCGATTTTTTTCAAAACTGTGAATTCGGCCTTATCTCTTCATTCCTTTAAAAACAAACCATATTAAGGCAGCAACCACCAGAATGATTATTATAATAAACCATAAAGTTGACATACCTCTTTCTTCAGTTTCTGTTTCTCCGCCAATTTCAAGTGGAGTAATTTCTTCTTCTGTGGGCGTTGCTTCGTCAACTTCCCCGTCTTCTCCATTGTCTTCAACTACACCATCGGTCGTGCCGTCTTCTTGAGTTAAAACCTCTTCGCCCAGAACTGCTCCCAAGTAAGCTAAGCAGTCTGCCTTTGGGTAGCCTGACAAGTCGGGCATAGGAAGATTAAGCGTCGGGCACATTATAAGATTGATCCATCTCTGGGTTGTCTTATAAACATAGCCGGTCGGCTGATTCTCATCACAAAGAGTGCCACCATCCTCCACCCAAGGCCTCAATACTTCTTCTTTGCACTGGACCTGGAATTGTTTTAGCACCTGCATTGTTGCTAAGTCATAAATGCCCGTTATTGGCAGATTCGAACCCATATAGTCATTTAAGAATACTTGCAGTTTTTTAACCTCTTCCGGGTTGTTGTCAGCTCCGTACTGGATGTACTCATACAGGTATAAACCACAAGGCTCCACTATTTCTTCACCCAAAACTTGGCCAGGCGCATAACCACCGCTGGTAGGACCGGAAGATGAACAAACGCCACCTTCGTCAATTTGTCCGTCACAATCATTGTCTAAACCATCACAGATTTCAGTAACTGGATAGACAGCACCTTCACAAGTTCCCCATTCGCCACCAACGCAGGTTTGTGTACCAAAAGAACATTCACCTTCATCGGTTCGAGGACCACACTGTTGAGTATCCCCATCAATACATGCACAACCTTCATCAACCTCTCCGTCACAATCATTGTCTAAACCGTCGCAAATTTCTTCAGTTGGTTGATAATTGTTCCTATCTTCTGTCCATTGTCCTCCAAGGCATCTTTCTATATTACCAGAACATAATCCATTTTGATTAGAAGTTGGTCGTGTTAAATCTTCATCAACGGCACCGTCACAATCATTATCACATAAATCACAGATTTCTTGGGAAGGCCCAGTATTTCTTACACAATCACCCCACATACCTTCTTGATTACAAGTTTTAGTTCCGGCTGAGCAAACGCCATACTCTCCAGTTTTACAAGATTCTGTTTGGCCCGGTTCACATTCTTCGAGAGTACAGGTAGCAGAACAGCCATCACCACTAACATTATTTCCATCATCGCAGTCTTCACCTTCTTCAATTACTCCATTGCCACATTCAGGTTGAGGTTCTTCTACCGGAACATTAAACGCCACGCAGTAATAAGCGTTATCCCATTGAGGATTAAGAATATAGTCGTAGTTGTCATAATTAAGCACATCATTATGGCAGTACATTTCAGCCGAAACATTATCTCTTGGTGCAGTCTTACTTCCGGAAAAAGGAATATATCCTTCCTGCATTATTTCACGCATCCATATTCTGTCGCCGCTTAAACTGTTTATAGTAGTCACGGTTTCGCCGTTGCTATTGGTTGGCCCAAAAGTGGTCCAAGCACCGCCGGCTGGTCCGATAATGTTGTCACCGGGATTTGCAGTACCTGCATAAGCCCATTCAAAATTCCAATCAGCTTCTAACCAGCATTTTTCCTCGCTTTGAGTAACATAGTCTGAAGCTGTGGTTTCGGTAATATCAGAACCGCCGCTGCCCCAGTTGGGCAAATCTTCCTCGGTCTCACAAATCACTTTGTAAGCTTTAATAGCAAGAGATTCAGGCCCTGGGCATTCTCCACAATCCTCTGGACATGTTTCACAAGTCTCTTCTCCATTACATTCACCATCGCCACACTCAGGTGGGCATTCTCCACAATCCTCTGGGCATGTCTCACAAGTTTCTTCTCCATTACATGATTGGTCACCACAAATGGGTGGACATTCTCCACAATCTTGTGGGCATGTTTCACAAGTCTCTTCTCCGTTACATTCACCATCACCACACTCAGGAATCTCAGTGTCATAACAAAACGAGACATGGCTTAAACCGTAAGGTTTGCTATTACCAGAATTGATTGGTGTAACTAAACTCGTATCGCCAAACGATTCTGTCGGCGGATCATAAACATAAACATTACCACCAGACCCGCCTTTAGCAACAACGGCATCAATGCCAAAGGTTGACGTCCAGTCAAATTGTCCTTCACCAATATAACTAATCGTTGTTGCTTCAAGACCATAGCAATTTTCGGTATAGTCACCAGGATCCTCAATCCCATCAATCTTACATTCTGATTGATAGCCCAAGCCAGTACAACTCGATGACGGACAATTATCTTTACCATCACAAAACCACGGACCAACGAAAGCCGCCTCCGTAATCTCCGGTGTTAGCGCCGCGAACGGCGAAAACACCATCATTAGAATGGCGGATATCGAAACTACTGACTTAAATATTTTTTCCATATTTTTATGATTAATTTTATTTTTTAATAATTAATCGACTTTTTTGTTTTTTTATGTTAGACCTTTGTTGCTCTTTTGACTACCTTGAAAGAACAACACAAAACTTTTAACTTTTTGATTATACAAGAAGGCTAATAATTTGTCAAGGAGCCCCTCCTTTTATTTTAGTGTCCTAAATATAGCACACTAAAAATATTTGTCAAGGACAAAGAACAATATAGGTTAATCCTCCAGATTTTTATAACCGTAGATCAATTTGAAAAGCCAGCCGAATAAGCTGAACTCTTCCTCTTGCTCCCTGATGAAATTCTCAATTCTTTCCTGCTCTTGCTCTAATTCTTGAACCTGAACCTGAAGTTCTACCTGATCGCCTTCATTCTGAATGTTCTCCATCAATCTATTCAATTGTTCCAATCTGTTTCTGGTTTGAACCATTTCGCTCCTTAAAGCTCCAAGATTTTTGTAATCGGAGCCGAACAAAAACGTTCTTATTTTGTTTCTTATCTGAACTTGTTCCATCGCCTGAATAGTCGTGCTGGCTGACTGATTTTGCTGTTGGGCAATAGTTCTTACCTGCTCACCGATTCCGCCCGCTTCTCTGTCAGCAACATGTACAAGGCCCTGGACAAAATTTGCTACCACGCTTCTGTGCTCCTGTGCGTTTAGTTGTCCTTTCGTATTTGTAGCATTACCGTTATCAGTGCTCGTACCATTTTGTTCTTGCTCTTGATTTTGCTCTTGGTTTTGGTTCTGAGTCGTAAATTGCTGCTGTCCTCCTTCATTCTGTCCCTGGTTTTGTCCCTGCTGGGCGATTACCGCATTAACAACAAAAACAAATGAAGAAAAAATAATCGCTATTGATAAAAATAAAGCTAAAGATTTTCTTTTAGACATATTTTTATTTTTTATTTTGTTAATAATAAATATCGACAAGTTAATAATACTGCTATCGAAAGAACTGTCAATCTCGTTAAAAAACAGGGGGTAACCCTGCTTTTGCTGATAAAGTTTAATTATATCTTCTATTAAATATCAATTCTTCAGTTTTTTTAATTGATTATTATCAAAAATTTTATTCTGCCGGCGGCGGTTCTTCTACGGGCGGTGGTTCTTCTGCTGGCGGTTCCTCAGCCGGTGGTTCTTCCGCAGGCGGTTCTTCTGCTGGCGGTTCCTCTGCTGGTGGTTCTTCCGCAGGCGGTTCTTCTACTGGCGGTTCCTCTGCTGGTGGTTCTTCCGCAGGCGGTTCTTCTACTGGCGGTTCCTCTTCCAGTATTGGTTCAGTAGAAGTAGAAGGTTCTCCTTCGGGCAGTGCTGCTTGGCAGGTTAAATCTTCGGCGCAAAACTCATCATCACAATCTGTCAGACCATCGCAATCATCATCTAGTTGATTATTACAGATTTCATCAATCGGCTGATTGTCTTGAATACACTCGCCCCAGAGACCTTCGGCAGTACAGGTTTGAGCGCCGGCGGCACAAATACCTAATAAGCTTGTGAAACAGAGCTGCTGACTTTCTGTCTCGCAAGATTGAACAACGACCCTCTCCGTAAGCATCATTTCTTCTTCAATAATCACTTCTTCTCCTGTGGTCGCTTCTTCTGTGACCAATTCTTCTTCTGTAAATTGGAATGACTGAACTATCGTCGGTATAATTGTTCCACAGAATCTTAATTGGTGCAGGTTATTTAAATAATCTAAAATATCTTTCACTTCCTCCAAATCTTTTCTTTTCGCATCGGGATCCCTTAATAAGTCATCCGCCCAAGCCACTATTTCATTTATTGTCAAATAGCTCCCATGGCTTTCAACGTAGTACTGATAGTCACCCACTCCATAATAGGCAATGTTAAATTTCATTGCCAAAAGATGACTCATTAACTTGCTTCTCATATCCTCGGCATTACTATCTAAAATATCAAAAGCCTCTTCAAAGGTTTCAATTGATTCATCTCCCAAAGTTTGCGGTAAAAACTGAATAGTAACTTCTTCGTGGGTTTTCCAGTAGCCCGGCGTCCTTGTCTCGGAAGACCGGCAAATGTGGGCAGTAACATTAATTACGTGAGCTTCATAAGCCTGGAAAAGAAGTGACTGGACGGAGATTATAGCTAAAACCAACGTCAAGAACCCAACTATTTTTAAGTTCTTTTTTAAAAAACTTGAGAGGTTAAAATAAAACCCCGTAAGCTTTTGTTTTTCTCGACCTATAATAACCCTAACAGGGATTTTTGTTGCGTGATAATATTTTGAATTTTTTTCTGGCATTATATTTTGCTTCTATTCATTAAAAGGCCAATGCCTCCCACTATCGGAAGCTTTACTATTGTCTTACTAAAAGTAAGAGTCTTGCCGATGACCTCTTCGTATCGCACCGGCGAGTCATTAACATTATTGGCGTCGCCCTTAGTTATTAAAGTATCTTCGTCCAGCTTTACTACCCTATGGATAGTGAAACCTTTGGGATTTTTATAAACCACAATATCCCCTACTTTAATTTCGCTTTTATCCTGAATTCCTTTTATTAAAACCAAATCTCCTTTTTTCAAATCTGGCCACATTGAACCCGAAGTAATTGAGGCCATAGGATAATCTGTTTTTAAAACGTAAACTAAACCCCTGGGAACGCCCAAAACTAATCCAACGAGCAGGGCAAGATACAGAATCCATCCAATTGCGCTTTTTACCTTTTTATTCATAATTCCTTTCCCTCCTTTTAAATTTTAACCGTTGATTAAATTACTTTTGGTAAGCGGAAAATCCAAACTGATCCGGAATATTTTTTAATCTCAGCTGATGGCGGAATCTGGATTTCAAAACTTATCTTTACTTCTTCGCCGGGTTTTAACACAAAAGAACCCTTGTCAACCTTTACCAAATCAGAGATACCACCCATCTTCCAAACCAAAATATAAGTAGAAAGTCCTCCTCCGCTTTTCATTGTCACATATCTTGTCATTCCGTTATTCCTTGATAAATCGCCGAAATCCAGCTTATCTGCCAAAGGATTAACCCCCATGACGTTCTCCCCTTCAACTACGTTCACCACCATCTTGTACTTGGCGGCATTAACAATCTGGATAACAATGAACAGAGCGATAAGTATCAGTATGCCAATTATTATTTTTTTAAATATTTTCATTGTAATTTTAAAATTATTCAACAGGCTTCCTCCGACCTTTATCCTTCATTCTAACCTGATTTTTCCATTCTTGAAATACTTAATTGCTAATTCTTACGCCGGACAAGGACCCCGGCGGAATCGATTAACAATCAACTAATAGATTTTCGTAACTTCAATCCATAAGTCGCAGCCGAAATCACTACCCTCAAGTTCTTTAGGTGCTTCGTAGCCTGGATGTTGCCAGTCTTGAGCACACATACCTTCAAAACAAGGAACATGTAAATCTATTTTCCACTCATCTGCTAAATCATGGTATTTATTAATTGTTCCTATGGCAATTGACCCTGGATCATTCGGGTCGTGGAAAGCAGGTATTCCATGGTCTGTGTATGGTGCTGGATCTGTATAAACAGGAATCTTTGATAAGTAAGGACAAAGCGTTGGATAGCAGCAATATAAGTCTTCTGGATTCTCGTGGCAGTATAATCTGTGGTCGTCGAGCGTAACATTGGTTCCAAGAATACATTGTGGGTCTATAGGATCTCTTTTTGGTTTAGGCCTCTGAATAATTTGATAATCAATGTTTAAGTAGGTTGTTTGGTCTGGGTCGCAGAAAGTTTCGCTAGTCGTTATCCAGATTCTTTTTTCAAAATATTCCTGAGGGAAAACCACCTCATAAGAAAGCTTCTTCGTTACTGGAATTATTTTTAAAGCATTATCAATCTGGGCTGAAACATTAATAACACTGGCCTGAAAAACGGATAAAACAACAGTTATGCCAACAATAATTAATGCAAGTTTTTTCTTTTTCATATTTTCATTATTTCTTTAATTACTCGTCATCCCGCCTACAAGGAAACGGCGGGAAAGACCAATAATCAAATAGTCTTATCTTACGACGGATTCGCTGATATTAGTCGACGGATTCGCTGATATTAGTTACCTCAATCCAGAGATCACAACCGTAATCTATATCATTTTTAGGAACGGTCGGACAACCAGCTGGCCAGTCCTGGCCAACATAACCTTCAACTGGAGGAACCTTTAAGTCAACTGTCCAAAGATCTAACCAATCATTTTCAGATTTTGCCAATCTACCAGTAGCATCAGCGACAGCAGAAGCAGCAATACAGTCGGCGTAGACTGTCATGGTCTGGCCAGTAATACCGTTATGTACAACCCAACCTTCTTCAGAAGGAGCGTAAGTGTAGTGAGGGTAGTTAGGATAGGTAGCACCACTTACTGTAACACCTGGCTTTGCCATACCTTGTTCAAGCGGCTCAGTAGCACCTATGACTCCACCACCAACCACTAACATGCCTGCAGGGCAGGAGTGGCCTCCCCATCCAGTCGAACTGAAAACTAACTCATTGCCTGTAAATCGTTCAGGAACTACACATGAATCATCCGATAAATCTTCTGGAGTATCATTGTCGTTGTAATAGCTTGGGTGAGAGGTGTCGTTATTATCTTCATCGTCAGCATCCATCTTTGACAAGAAAGGGCAAAGATTTTCCATTTGGTGATAGAGCTCTGGACACTCATGGGTAGCATAATCTACAGGAGCATGTTCACCAAGAGGACACGCCTGCCCTGTTAGGTCATCGCAAGCACACTTTGGTTTTTGCTTAATGACATATTCGATATCATCAACTCTTTCAGCCAATTCGAAAGATTCACTCATCTGTACAGTAAGGTCTGCCTTTACGTATTCTTGAGGGAATACCGTACCAAAAGCTATCTCGTCTGGGTGGACATATAAAGCATTCTCAATGTGAGCCGTTACGTTAATAACGTGAGCTTCGTAAGCTGACATTGCAGCTACTCCGGCCACAACCACAACAACAGCAGCTAAACCTAATATAAGTTTCTTTTTCATTTTGATTTTTTAATTTATTAATTCTCTTCGCCGTTCTTTTCACATTGGCCGTTTAATTAACCTCCTAACTGGCGAAGAGTTAACGGCCAACGCGACCTTTTTTAATTTTTTGTTTTAATTGAGTTTCGATTTCAACCGCACCCTCAATCAAGGTCCGGTCTATAAACTAACTTTAGTCTGCTTCACTAATATCTGTCACTTCAATCCAGAGGTCGCAGCCAAAGTCCTGGCTTTCTAATTCTGGATCAAGTGGTGGACCATATACGCCAAGATCGTAGTCCTGAGCGCACATTCCCTCAAAACAGGGAACTACTAAACCAATGTCCCAGATATCGATACTGTCTCCAGCTATCTTACTCATATAACCTTCGGCAATAGCATCGGGTTCGTGAGGAACCTGAACTTCAATATCTGGCTGATAAGCATCTGGGTCGGATAGATTTTTCGTCTTTGAGATATGCGGACAAAGGAAATTGTACTCAAACAAGTCCCTTATAGCGTCAACAATATTGCCGTATGAAGTTGCGTCAACTGCCTTACCTCCAGTTTTTCCACACCACCAGTCCCAATTCGCAGTATAATCTATTGGGTGCGCATAGCTCAAGAAATAGAGCATGATGTTGTTATCTGCCATTCCTTTTAAAGTGGGCTGGAAGTCTAAATCGTCAGCAGTGTCATGAATCCCATCTCTTCCTGGGTCCCAATATGAATCTGGGTAACCAGTTACCCAAGGACCACCGCCCCAAGGAGCTGTACCATAAATCGGGTCGCTGGTTAAATCATCATCATGAGTAACGTTGTCTCCCAAAATAATGACAATTTGTTGAGCTCCCCCTCTCCAAGCAATAGCGGCGTCACTGTAGGACTCATACATTACTCGAGTGTAGCTCTGCGGACCATCTCCGCCAATTCCAAGAATTTGAGCGGCTATAGCCGCAGCTACTGCAGTAGTGTCTGGGGTTACAGACAAATCAAGAGTGTATGGTGAATCAGGTTTTCCTGAACCACCATAAGGAAAAAAATCATAATCCTCGAAATGAACTACTCCAAAAGCAACGTCAGGATTAAGAAGTTCTAAGGCATCCATTATGGCAACAGCATTGGCTTTGGCGTCATCAATCGCCGGACCCATACTTCCGGTGGTATCAAAGGCAAAAAGAACATCTGTCTTCAAGAAGCCTTTGAATTTGGGTTTCTGGACTATTTTGTATGCTATATCATCAACTCTGTCTTCTGCCGTGAAAGATTCACTGAACATAATCTCAATAGTTTCGTTCAGCTTTTCTTGAGGGAAAACAGTGCCGAATGCAATATGCTTTGTCGGAACGCTCAAAGCATTCTCAATGTGAGCTGTCACGTTAATGACATGGGCTTCGTAAGCTGACATTGTAGCTATTCCACCAACTACCACAACTGCAGCTACTAAACCTAATAGAATTTTCTTTTTCATAGTATTTTTTATTAATTGTTATTTGTTTTCTCGACCTTTCATGGGTTTTCCTTAATGGGCCCTACCCCGAATCCTCCGGACCGGGGCTTTCCCTCGAATTAAACAATTCGGGGCATTGCCCACTTTCGAGCCCAAGCTGAACACATAAAATATTTTTATATGTCTAGTCTGAGCTTAAAAATTAATTTTTATTTTAAACTTTTAAAAAACAAAAGCGGAGCTAAAGTTCCGCTTGTATTAAATTCAAAATCCACCTCCTGGGGACAAATCCAAATCTGAGAAAAAAATTTTTTATTTCCTGACCTAGTTAAGTAGGACACCTATTCCCTATCTCATTCCCCCTTGAGATAGATTATACTGTGTAAATATCGCATTCTTATGTTAACCAACCAAAAAAGTTTGTCAAGAGACGCTTTCTTCGGGCGCCCATAAATTAGGGAGGAATTGCGTCCCCGATAAATAGTCGCTTTCGCGAATTTAACGGGGTAAACTAACTATGGGAACCCAAAGAAAATTTCTCTCGCCCTTAAAACAGGCAACAAAAAACCACCGCTCCGTTATTTCCCTCCTTTTGGGTTTAATCCAGGAAATTCTATCCGCATTGTCAGTGTCCCTTCTTATTCGGTGGTTGATATTTATAAATTTACACTAACACAAGGAAAAATCTTGTCAAGTTATGCCAAGTCCTTCAATGTCCTGCCTTGTCCTACCCCCGCACCAGAATCTTCGGTTCGGTACGGGGCAAACTTCTTATTTCAATTCTACTTTAGCGCCGGCTGCCTCAAGCTTCTTCTTCAATTCTTCGGCTTCCTCTTTCTTGACGTTTTCTTTGACCATCTGGGGAGCAGAGGCGGCCGCATCAACCAAGTCCTTGGCTTCTTTCAGCCCTTTTTGGGTAGCATCCCTGACTACTTTTATCACTTCAATCTTTTTGTCGCCTACCCCGGTCAATTCAACGTTAAATATGCTTTTTTCCTCAGCCTCTGGAGCAGCCGCGACAGCGGCTGGAGCGGCAGCCATGACGGGAGCTGCGGCCGAAACTCCGAATTTCTTTTCCAAAACCTTGACCAGTTCGGCCAAATCCAAAACAGATAATTTTTCAATCTCCTCAACTAATTTCTTAAATTTTTCCGGAATTTTGACTTCTTCCTTTTTTGTTCCTTTTTCTTCTGCCATAGTCTTCAAATTTGAAATTAAAAATTAAAATTTATGTTTTGGCTTTTGCCAAAACAGTTATCAGACCTTTAATGTTAGCTTCCAAAACGCTAACTAAATTTGACATTGGAGCAGATATGCTCCCGACCAATCTTGCCAATAATTGCTCTTTGGTCGGCAATTTTGCCAATTCAATGACTTTTTCGCTTTCAAGAAATTTGCCTTCAAAAAAGCCGCCTAAGATTTTCAAATTAGGATTTGTTTCGGAAAATTCGTAAACTGTTTTGGCCGGTAAAATTTCGTCTTTAAAACCGAAAGTCAAAGCCAGCTCTTCTTTATAGTCCTTTTTGTCAAAATCCAGCTTGTTTTCCTTGAAAGCTTTTTCTATCAAGGTTTTCTTAGCCACTTTCAAGTTCCCGTCAGTAGCTTTCAGTTTTCTTCTTAAATCGGAAATGTCCTTCACCTTTAATCCGGTAATGCCAACCAAAACCGTTGCCTTTTGTTTGGCAATTTTCTCTTTCAAATCCTCAAGTACTTTTTGTTTTTGTTCTTTGGTTAAAGCCATTGCGGTAATCCTTAATAAAAAAGCTGCGCTTACCGCAGACACGCTTCGCTCGTTTGGAGAGCTTAAATTAATTTTTCCTCGGTGGGTTTTACGCCATTCTGGCTACCCACTGTCTGCGGATATTATTAATATTATATTATCAGAAAATATTGTCAATAGCAAGTAAAAAAAACAATAAGGGATGGAAGAGGAAAATCTGATATAATCCCTTCACATCCCTTTCATAAGCCTCTCTTGAAGCCCTCTTTTAATTTACTGTTGCCCGCCCACTGGGAACAAGCATGCTGCATGAAGTGCCGCACCAAGACTCTCCTCCAGCCAAGCCTGTCCCCAGCGACGAGGAGAGAATCCTCAGCAGCGGGCAGTTTTATTTATATCATAGTCAAGAGATAAAGTCAAATAAACTCCTCTCAGAAAAGAAAATACCTCTAATGGGATAAAAGAAATTAGCGGCGACCTTTAAGATCGCCGCTTTCTCGGGTTGAACAGCGTAGCATACGAAGCATTATCTCTGAAGAACCGCCACCTTTTCTACGGAAGGGATATTCTGGCTTCTTTCACGGCGGCATTTCTCGCAGTCCGGAAGGCCTAGCTTGTTCCTCCATTCTTCCATCGGCTCGCCACAATAAAGACAGGCATCCTCAGAAAGACCTCTCGCCTCTCTTTCACGCTTCAGACACGCTCTTTTCGCTGCGCTCCTCTCTCGAAAATCAGATTGGGCTTGCTCCTCTTCTAGGGCCTTATAATGATTCCCTCTTTCACCAAGATCCATTTTTCTTTTCTCTCCTCGTTTTTTTATTTTCTGGTTCTACGGCAGTTCCTCTATTTTTTTATTCCATCTTTCCTTTCTCCTCTATCTTAAGATTTGATACGCCTAATGTTCTAACGAATGTGCTATTTTATTATCCAATATTAGCAAAAAATTAAAAAGAAGTCAATAGTCCTTTAATCGTTTCACCGAATTCCTTAGCAGCGGCCGGACCTGAACCGGTAACGATTTTCCCGTCAATTACTACGGGCTTATCTTCATAAATTGCTCCGTTATCTTCCAAAATTTTTACGGCTGATTTATCCATAACACTCGTCCAGACAGTAGCTTTCTTCCCTTCCAGAACTCCGGCTTTTGCCAAAATAGCTGGAGCAATACAAATAGCAGCCAGTAATTTACCCTGGCTGATTGTCTCTTGAGCGGCTTTATAAGAATCTTGATTATCTAAATATTGCAGAGCTCCTGGTCCGCCGATAAAAATCACCGCACCTAATTCAGCTGGATTAATTTCAGAAAGCATTAAATCAACTTTAACCTCTCCCCCATCAGTCCCCACAGCTGTTCCCGATTTATTGCTGGCAGTGATTATTTTAACTCCGGCTGTTTCCAAAACTTCTTTCGGCACAAAATATTCGGCATCCCGAAAATCCCGAGAAGCAATAACCATCACAATTTTTTTACCTTCTAAACCTGTCATACTATTTTAAATATTTTCCTTTAGCAATACTGTGTTCTTCGAATGTTTTACTGAAAATTGTCTCTCCTTCGGGAGTAGATAAATAATACCAATAGTCGCTGTCTTTAGGGTATAACGCAGCTAAAATGCTTTCAAGACCGGGATTACAAATCGGACCTAGAGGCAAACCGGGATTTAAATAAGTATTATAGGGAGATTCAATTCTGGTGTCCTCAAAAGAATATAGCCACTGGTCAACCCCTTTGATATAAGCAATGGTCGCACAACTTTCCAGCGGTTTTCCTAATCCAATTCTTTTCCAAAAAATTCCGGAAACAAGTTCTTTGTCTTCTTTCGTCTGCACCTCTTTTTCAATCAAAGAAGCCATTGTTATCACATCGAAAAGCGTTAAATCTGCGGCAGAAATCTCATTCTGATACGGAGCGATTTTTTTGTCGAAATTGCTTAAAAATATTTCGGCAACTTCTCGCTCCTTCATGTCGGGTTCAAAAAAATAAGTATCGGGAAACAAAAAGCCTTCCAGCGATACTTCGTCTGGCGCCCCGCTTAAAAAATCAAATTCTCCTTTAAAATTAATTATTTTGAATTTTCCAAGATCTATTGTTTTTAAAAATTCTGAATTTTCAAAACTTTTTTTTATTTTTCTTAAATTAAACCCTTCGGGAAAAGTAATCTTTTCTTGTATTACGTCACCGTTAACAAATTTATTGACGATTTCGGGAATATTCATTGAAGGCGAGAGATGATAATTGCCCGCCTGGAGTTTTCCGGCAACTTCTTCACGAAGAACATAAATTCGGAAGGCCGGTCCCCACTTAATTAAACCTGTCTTTTCTAAATTAACGGAAATATCCTTTGAGCCTTCTCCCTCTTTAACAGTAAAAGTCAGCTCTTCTTCTGAAGAAAGGCTTTTTGGCAAATAAATAAATTGCCAAGCAATAAATAGGCCTAAAATAATAATAAAAATAATGAAAATTATGGCAAAATTTATTTTTTTCATTTATCTTTTTGGCCTTCTATCAGGGGCACGAAAACGAAACCGGGAAATTCGGTTTCCTGAAATTCCTCTCGTCCGCCAGCTGGCGGATTTTTTACAAAAAGCCAGATAGAATTACTTATAGGTGTAACAATTCTGCCGCCGATTTTTAACTGTCCTTTCCAGTTGAGAGGAAGTTCCCCGGCCGAAGCTGAAGCCAAAATTTTATCAAAAGGAGCTTCTTTTTCATGTCCTTCTGACCCATCAGCACAAATGAATTTGGCAATCCCCTTTTCTACAAAATCGTATTTTGCCGTATTTTTTTCGCCAAATTCTTTTAGCTCCGGGATTATTTCTATGGCGATAATTTTTCCTTTTGGTTTAACAATTTCTGACAGAAGAGTTGTCGTCCAGCCAGAGCCCGAACCTATGTCTAAAATTTTATCTCCTGGCTGGGGCTGGAGTTGTTCTAACATAAAAGCTACTACCAGGGGCTGTGAGATTGTCTGACCGTAGCCTATGGGCAGAGCTTCGTTTAATTCAGCCAAATTTTTCATATCTTCTGGCAAGAAATCTACTCTTTTTATTTTTTTAAAGGCTTCGATTATTCTCGGAGTTTTTAACCACCCCTCTTGGATTAAAGAATCAATTAATGGCATTCTCTAATTCTACCAAAAAACCGTCCCTAAGGCGATTCTTTGATTTCAGCAGATCTCTTAGAACCTGGTTGCCTTCAGTTTGAAAAATTACTACAAGCTACTCAAGATAAGAAGAATTCAAAGCATCTTTGGTATAAAAATTAGTAGGATTCCACAATATATAACCTTTGAAACTATCTCCGGTTGCATCTTGAACTGCCCGGATCTCAGCTTTTACCATTTCAGCATCATAATCAGCGCCCAGATCAAAATCTTGAAGCCAGGGACGCAACTGGGGATTCAATCCCTCTTCCTTCTTTTTGAATTCTTCCAGTCTTAGTAAAGCTTGTTCGGTGCAATATCTCACTACCTCATAAGGATGCTCTGCGGGATTTTGATAACCATTGAAACCATCGGCATAATGAGAGGGGTAAAGCATCGGACAGATGTAGTCAAAATACTGAAAGGCATCTTCAATTATCTGCCCCACGCCAAAGTCTTCTTCCTTTATCGTTGCTAAACCGAAAAGATCAATTGATAAACTTGCTTCGGGAAGTTTTTCCCGAATATATCCCAGAAATTCTTTAATAATCAAAGGTTTAGTAGTTTCTCCATCCCAAATTGGGTAAACCATATCTGTTAAATTACCATCTGTGGGAAAACGAATGTAATCAAAGTTTACTTCATTAAAACCAAGCTCAATAGCTTCTTTAGCAACAGAGATATTATAGTCCCAGGCTTCTTTTGATAATGGGTCAATCCAAGCTAAGCCTGATTTGTCCAACCACAATGTTTGAGCGGTGAAATTTTTAAAAGCGCTGGAGACTAATTTAGTCTTGCTCTGGATCGCTAAATCAGGCCTGGCTTTGGCCAAAACCGGATCCTGAAAAACTACAATCCTGGCAATGGTATAGATGTTTTCTTTTTGCAGACTCTTAATTAAAGCTCTGATATCTTTAATCCTTATCTGTTCAGATTTATACTCTTTGGCTTTATCCAGAGATGAATCGTAACTCAGATAACCTGAAAAATCTTTGATGTCAATGACCACTGAATTAATTTCTGTTGTACTGGCAATATCAATTAAATAATCTATAGAACTCTTTTTGCTAGCCGACCAGCTAGTTAAATAAATTGCTTTGACTATTTCTGGAGGGATAAAATTACTTTCCTCTTCAGATTCTTTAACCGTGGTTGCTGGATAACCAATATCAGTATTACTCAAATTATTGCCTAAATCACCATTAATAATTATTTCTTTATCAACAATAATTTTATTTGAAGAATTGAGTAAATTAAAAAATACAATGGCTAAGGTAGAAAAAATCAAAACCAAGAGAACTGCAATGCAAATCTTAAAAAAAATTCTCATGGGTATATTTTTAATTGAGCGTATATTCACTAAACTTAATTACGTTTCCCTATTTTACCAAAAAACCGCCTTCTTTACGAGGCGGCGGCTCCGGAGACGGGTCTCAAGCTGGATATTTTACGTTCTCTCTAAACGTTATTTATGCCTAACAACAACCCTGTACCAGTCGCGATAAGAGTAAATTCCATGAAAAATTGCTCCGCCCAAAAAACCGAAGGAAAGCTGAGGAAGAGGAATAAAGTTGTGATATAGACCTGAAATTAGTATCGCTATTAGTACCGTTAAACTGTATAGCCAGTGATGAAGATGTAGGTTATAGCTACCGATTGTAAAAACCAGTGATTTCCACCAACGGTTTTTTTGGCCCGCTTCTTTGGCCGACAAATATTTACTCAAAAAAAACCCAAAGAGTACTCCGATATAAATTTCCCAAGAAAGTAAAACTAGGGGAAGACTTAATAAAATTTTCGATTTAAGAATTTTCATGGCGGGTCTGCCAGGACTCGAACCTGGAACCTGCGCTTTTGGAGAGCGCCATTCTAGCCAATTGAACTACAGACCCTTTTTCGCCTCTTTGTGAATAGTGTGTTTCCGGCACCACCTGCAGAATTTTTTCAATTCTAACTTTCGCTCGCCGGTCTTTTGCCTTGATTTGCGAATATGATAATTTATCCTTTTACATCCCGAACACTGAAGTTTAATAAACGGTTTTCTTTTAACTGCCATAGTGGTAATACAAAATTAGTCGCTCGCGAGCAATGTGCTCGTTCGCTCTTTAGAAACCCTCGGTTTCTAACGTTTTCGCCTTCGGCGAAAACCTGTTTTCCTATACGGGGAAACCGTAGGGTTTCCCCGCCCCCCCCTTCCGATATGGGGAATCTTTAATGTAAAAATTAACAATTTATTCTGAGCCGGAGACGAGAATCGGACTCGTGCTCTCTTCTTTACCAAAGAAGTGTTTTACCACTAAACTACTCCGGCAGTGGGCAGGGAGGGATTCGAACCCCCGAAGGCCAGAGGCCACGACGTTTACAGCGTCGCCCATTTAACCACTTTGGTACCTACCCTTTTTATAGTTTTATCATAAAAATATCTATTTTTCAATCGCTGAGTCTCGCCTGGCGAGACGAGGCGGGGTTCGCTGAACTTCGTTCATCTCACACCCTTCGCTTTGCTCGAGCAGATGAGGCGGTCTCGGTGACCATTTTTCCGTATTTTTGACGCCATTGGGCTATTTTTTTGTGGTGGCCGGAGATTAAAACCTTGGGTACCCGCCATTTTACTCCTTTTTTGGGCGAAAAAACTTCGGGACGGGTATATTGGGGATATTCAATAAATCCCTTTTCTCTGGTAATTCTTTCTTTTAATAATTCCGGCTTTCCTAAAACGCCGGGAATAAGCCGAGCTACGGTTTCCATGACTACTTGCGCGGGCAGATCTCCGCCCATTAAGTCATAGTCACCAATTGATAATTCCATGTCGGCAAGACGCTTTGCCACCCTTTCATCAACTCCTTCGTACCGGCCGCAAATCATTATAATTTGATTTAAGTTTGACAGATGATAAGCCGTCTTTTGATTAAACTTTTTTCCTCGCGGCGTAAACAAAATTATTTTTGTCCGCCGGCTGGCAGATTTCTTTAACTCTTTTACGGCTTTAAAAATCGGCTCAATCTTTAAAACCATTCCTAGTCCCCCGCCATAAGGCCGGTCGTCCACGGTTTTGTGCCGGTCGCTTGCCCATTTTCTTAAATCGTGAATGTTAATTTTAATTAACTTCTTTTTTTGCGCCCGAGCAATTAAGCTCTCTTTTAAGAAAGATTTAAAAATTTTTGGAAAAATCGTAATAATGTCAAATCTCAACATAACAAAAACAGGCTATTCAATAATAGCACTGTTTTTGTTTCGTGTAAACGTTTTGTTTACAATTTGAGTTCTTCCAGGTCCTCTCCTTCTGTCGGAGATTTTCTTCCTCGAGCCGGCCTAGCTCCTCCCTCTGGTTCTTCGATCTTTAAATTCACTCTGGCGTGATTTTTAAGACCGACAATACGAACCAAAGATCTGATAGCTCTGGCCGTGGATCCTTCCTTGCCGATGATCTGCCCCATGTCTTCAGGATTTACTTTCAAAGAAAGTAAAACTCCCATTTCGTCAACCTTGCGGTCGATTTTGACATCTTCCGGGTGATCAACCAAGGCTTTAATCAGGTATTCAAGGAATTCCTGATCGCTAGATTCTTTTGCCATATTTCTTTCAGAATTAACTGATATTTATTCTTTGCTAGTAGCCAGCGACCTTTCAAACCTACTTCTCCTTCAATAATTCAGAGGTTCGGTAACTTTAAGTAGCTACTATTTTAAATTTAATTTATTTTTAAAATTTGTCAAGCCCCCCAATCATCTGCCAAGAAAGAAATAAGGAGAGAGATCTTTAATTTTTCCTTGGCAAGTGATTGGAGAGGAGGGTAGATTACATTGTAATCACCCTCCTCTTGGAAGAACAGCGTTTAATACCGTCCTTCCTTGGACGACTATCCTCTTTCCTCCTTACAGGAGGAATTAAGAAAAGCCCGTATTTCTCCCTGGCGCAGGAAAGGAATTGATTGGCTGAACTTAAAGAAGTACATTCTCCAAGTTTTAACAATCTGTCGTGATCCTTCATATTAAGAAATAATTTTCTCAATTCCTTTAAGTCTCTTTTGTCAATGTCAGACTTAAGGATCCAAAGACGAAATCTTTGCTGAGAAAATTTACTATATTCCTCTGGGAACACGGCTCCTTTACCGCCACGCAACAACCTTTCCATTATTACACTCGTTCTCATTTTGCCTCCTTTCAACTCTTACTCAAGAATGGATAACTTAAGTAAAAGTGATTTTTTACTCGTTATATTTCTCCATAGCGGCGAGCTGGCTACAATCTAGTCGATTAACACGAATGTCTAATCTATATATAAATAATATATTTTCATTGTAACCACTTCGCCGCTATGAAATCTTTTGAAAAAAATGTATTAGTTCGCGACAGAGGGATCGAGAAATCCTCTGTCGCGAACCTGCGCCGCCCTATGGTTCTCTATGCGATATCGACACTACCGACAACGTTGCCGGCAACCAACTTCGCTATTCCGGAACGTTCAGTAACTATAAGCCCAAACTCCTCCGCGTCCACTACTACATCTGCTTTTACTGCCTCAAGCCAGATTTCATGAAGCTCTTCTTCCGAAGTACCCACATCTTTTAAGGTGAAATAGAATGTAGAACCGACTTCGGCTTGCCTCAGCTTACCTGCAACATAGCCTACCTGGATTCCGTAGACTCTTGTGTTGTAGTGAAATTCATGAGTTCCCAAAATCCTCGATTCTTGAGGAGATTGGTCTCTTATCTTCCTAAGGATACAGAGGCTTTCCGCTGTCTCTGCCCTTAATTTCTCAAGAAGCTGGGCTCGGCGTTGAACCTCGTCTTCCTTCTTTTTTTCTGCTTTTTTCCTTCTTCTCTCTGCAAGAAAACTCATCAGTTATCGTTTCCTCCTTTCTAGGCGACGAGATGTCCTCCAGATGCATATAGCCAGAAGGACATTTCGCCGCCATGAAAGTTTCCATATTAAATTTTTCTTAAAGAACTAATTTCCCCATTTTTAAACCAATAAATAATTATGGGCTTAAAAATGGGTAAGAGGAAGGAGACTAAGCTCTTCTGTAAGGAGACCTCACAGTTAAGACTATAATATCTCCTCCCTCTCTGCTTATTTACCTCTTACCTTTCTGGCGAGGCTTCTGGTAAAAACGAATAATGGACGTGGCGGCAATGATAGCAATTAGCCTTTTCATTCGCCGCTTCAGCCGCAGACTGGAACCGACTGAACGAATCAGGTAGCACTTCCAGTTCTCCGCTCCATATCTCTCTGGATTTAATCTGTGCGACGCTGCCGTCGCGGACAATCCAGTGCTCCTCAATTGTAACTTTACTATTCAAGCGATAGCCGGTAATAGTCACAACCAGGTGAGAAACAGAGAAGTAGGCATGCGTATTGCAAGCGCGGTCGCCACCACGTGGTATGTAATACGGACGAAGCGCTTTACCGTTCAATCCGCAAATAATTATTCCACTACCACTTTTAGTCCTTCCACCACCCTCCTCTGCTACATCAATCAATAGTGTTGCGTCTTTCAGCTCCGCCGGAATTTCGTAGGTTTCGTGGTTATTCAACGACTCCTTCTTCGTTACCGGCAGACTTACAATGACGCCGCCCTTGACCAACTTGGCAGCTATGTCTCGCTGGGCCAAGATGGTCACCAGAGACTGATCCTCTCTATGGATCTTCGCAGTGATTTTCATGATGACTTCCTCCCATTCTTGCCCGAGGGGTTAGATTTGTCCTTACGGACACCCCGTGGACGTGAATCGCCGCACTGTTTCTCTTCCTTTTGGTAAGAGTGTCTTTTATGAATTTCTTCATAGCGGCGAGATGTCCTCCAGATGCATATAGCCAGAAGGACATTTCGCCGCCATGAAGCTATTATATAAAAGAACTATTTAATCTCTCAAATTCACGATTGTTTAATCTCGAGCTTGAGAGATTGGAGAACTTATCGAAGGGATGGTGAAACTCCTTAAATAAGTCCTCCTTTCTCGATAGCCTACTTGCATTCTTTTTTGTAGGCTACGGCTTCTTCTTGGCGCCGAAAAACGACGCCATTTACAACATAATAAGCCATTCTCTCACCTCCTTTTAATCAGTCACCTCTGCCCGCGTCCTGAGTTTATCGGAGGACCCGAGCAGCAGGTCACTCATTGCGCGCTTTTTTATGGAAAATATTTTTAGGGAACTTTGAGTATTAAACTCTGCACGCGATTCCTCGCGAATTCCCATTTTTCAACTCACTTCGTCTAAAATGAGCTAAAGTTTGGGAGGGAGTCAGCGATGGTGCCAAAGAGATGTCACTGACTCCTCCTTGCTACCTCATTTTCTTAATGAAGTACATTCTCTTGGAGAGACAGACGCATGTCCATCCTTCCCTTCTTATCTTTGTATAAAAAGATGAGATCTTTGAAAAACTTTATTAATCTTCTCATCTTATCTTCCTTCCTTATATTTATTTGTAAATGAAGCGGGCGGCTCTCTAAGGAGAGAGTCGCCCGCGGTCAATTGTCAATAATATTAAAAATTTACTCTCTCCCTGAACTTCCTTCTATGGAAGTGAAGGGGAAGAAGAAGATTTATCTTCTTCGCCCCTCGATACCTGTATTATAGCATATACTCAAAAAATGTCAAGCCCCACGACCAGAATTTGCCGTGGGGCTAAAGAGAGAGTATTTATTCTTTTTTACCTGAGCCTTCTTCAGAAGGTGAAGAGTAAGAAGAAGATCTATCTTCTTTGAGCGGTTTTTCTTCTACCTTCGGTTCAGTTTTCTCAGCCGGTTTCTCTTCTACTTTCGGCTTCATTTCCTCAACAGATTTTTCTTCACCAGGTTTTTCAGGCGATTTTTCCTCAACCTTCGGTTCGGCTTCCTTAGTTGATTTTCCCTCTTCTTTCGGTTCTTCTTCAAGCGGTTTCTTTTCTACTGGCGTTGTTTCGATCGTAGCTTTTTCCCCGGCAGGTTTCTCCTCAACCGGTTTCTCTTTTTTCTCTTTCGGTTTTTTATGAACATCTATTTTCTTTCCCTCAATAATTTTTTCTGAAACCAGTAAATTATGAATCGAAGCTGAAGGTTGTGCTCCGACCGACAACCAGTATTTAACTCTTTCCTGTTTTAAAACTTTCTCCTTGGTTAAAGGATTCCAATTACCTACTTGTTCAACAAAACGGCCTCTGGTTGAGGATCTTTTTTTATCAGTAACAACAATTTTGAAAAAAGGCTGATTTTTTTTACCGACTCTGAATAATCTTATTACAAGCATATTTTGTTACCAATTTTTAGCTTCTAATGCGTTTTTAGCCGCTTCCAGCTCGGCTTCCTGCTTAGAAGAGCCATCGCCCTTGGCTATCAATGTTTTATCAAGAAAAACTCCGATAATAAAGTGTTTGGCATGGTCCGGTCCCCATTCTTCTAAAACTTTATAGGTGGGGGTAATACCTTTACTTTCCTGGGCCTCTTCCTGAAAATGGGACTTGGTATCTTTGAAAAGGCCTTTTTCAATAATTCTGGGTAATTCTTTGATCAAGTTTTTTTCAATGAATTTCTGGCAAGTATCAATTCCTTGGTCAAGATACATGGCGCCAATGAATGACTCAAAAGTGTTGGCCAAAATGTATTGACGGGCCTTGCCCAGTTCTTTGCTTTCCCCCCGGGACAATAAAAGAAAATCGTTAAAACCCAAATTTTTAGAGACTTCAGCTAATATTTTAGCATTAACCAAAGATGCCCGCCAGTTAGTCAGTTCACCCTCTGCTTTCTTGGGATATTTTTTGTAGAGATATTGCGTGACCACTAACTCTAAAACTGCATCGCCTAAAAATTCCAATCTTTCATTATGAGACAAATAAAAATCTGGGTTTTCATTTATATACGAACGGTGGCAGAAAGCCTGAATCAATAAATCTTTATTTTTAAATTTTACACCTAATTTTTTTTCTAACCGCGAGAAATCTTTCACGAAAATCGATACCCATATACAAATTGATACTAATTATACGAATTTATTTTTTGCCAGTATCGTTAGTATTCATTTGTATATTAGCATCGGGTTTATCTACTTCCTTAAACACTGTTCCTAAAACTCCGTTGATGAACTTGCCCGAGCTTTCGCCACCGAAGGATTTAGCCAGCTCAATAGCTTCATTAATAGCCACTTTCGGCGGAACAGCGGCTTTATCAGAATATAATAATTCGTATAAGCCAATTCTCAAGACATTCCTGTCAATGATACTAATCTGATCTATGGGCCACTCGGGAGCCGCCTTTTCAATAATCTTGTCAATTTTTTGAAGTTGCTGAACGACTCCAGTTATTAATTCCCAGGTGAAACTCGGGTCTTCCAGGCCCGGACCGAATTCTTTGAGGTTTTTCTCAACCGTTTTAGTTAAATCAATCTTCTTCCCGAAAAAATCCCACTCATATAAGCTTTGCATGGCAATACTTCTTGATAGGTGCCTGCTCGACATATTATTTTTTACTTAATTGCTCCAAGTTTAATGGCTTTTCCTTCTTTTCTTCTCGTTCTTTGGCTTTCATTTCTCTTTCTCTCTGTTTTCTTTCTTTTTTAGTCAATTCCTTCAAAACATCAATCATCTCTCTTCCTTTGTAATAGCCGCAGCTGGAGCAAACGGTATGGGGCAAAACAAAATGGCCGCATTTTTGACATTTGGATAAATTTGGTTTTTCAAGATAAATATGGGCTCTTCTCTGGTTCCTTCTTCCTTTTGTTTTTCTCCATTTTGGCAAAGCCATAGTGGTAGCACAAAATTATTCGCTCCCCCGCCTTATTGGGTTACCTAAACTGAAATTTATATTACTACAGGTCGTTTTGTTTTACAAGTCCTGACCGGTCCAAATGACTTTCGGTGAATTTTACATGGGCCGTATTTCTTCAACATCCTCAAGTGTAGTTTTGTTGGATAACCTTTATGTCTATCAAAGCAGTAGCGAGGATATTTTTTGTGATATCTTTTCATTATTTTGTCCCTGGTCACTTTAGCCAAAATTGAAGCTGCCGCACAGGAAAAAACTTTTTCATCAGCTTTAACAATTGATTTTTGAAGGATAGGTAAATCTAATTCCATTTTCCCATCCAGGATTAAAAAATCGGGTTTTTTCTTCAGTCTTGTTATGGCTTTTTTCATTGCTAATTTGCTTGCCTCCAAGATATTGATTTTATCAATTAACTTTTCTGAAACTCTGCCTATCCCCCACTTAATATTTTTGTTCTTAGTTATAATTTTATAAAATTTTTCTCGTTGCTTTCGGGAAAGCTTTTTAGAATCTTTCAAATTCTTAAAATCTCTAATATTCAATTTGTAATCTACAGTCATGCAAACTGCGGCTACGACTGGTCCGGCCAAAGGGCCCCGGCCGGCTTCGTCCAGACAGGCCACCCTTTTATATCCTTTTTTCCATAATTTTCTTTCTTCTCTTAAGCTAAGATAAGACATTAGCTAAATTCTATCATTGGTTTTAAAAATAAAAAAGCGGGGGGAAAGATTACCTTTAGCCTTCGGTTCTTTCCCTCCGCTTATATCTCACCGCTTACATCTCATTTAATCGCGCAGAGCGCAGAGTCTATTGAGATGTTTTGCAATTTTGACCGCCTCCCTCACTTTGCCAGAAACGATAGTCCAGGGCATCTCCATTAAGCTATCAATAGACATCCCTTCAGACCACAGAGTTAGAAAAGACGTTACTACCACTATGCCGGCTTTACGTCCGAACTCGAAGTCCTCAATCCGGGTCCAGGTGCCAGGCGTGTAGACCGGAATCACTACCTCTATGGAATCTGGCCCATTTCCATATTCGGTAGTTAGTCCTATAATACCGCATATTTTCTCCCTAAAAACCGGATCCGGCTTCCCTGAAGAGCCATAAATATCAATCTCTCTGTGTCCATAAATCGCTTCAGTCTTCATACCCGCTTCAATGTCAAGCAGGCCCGGGGCTAGAGGAATGAAAGCATTTTTTGGATCAACAGACTGCCTTTTTAATACGGCAAAGACTACAGCCCTTTCAAACTCTGGCCAACCATATTCGCTGAATTTTCTTGAGAGAGCGAATTCTGGTCGGGTCCACCCTGTCTTGCTTTGTTGATCAAACCCCTCCTTTCTTTGAGGATGCAGAGGAACAATAGTTCTTGCAATCCCCTCCCATGACATCACATTCATCTGGACCCTGCCGCCGCCGACACGTTTATGTGTCATCTCTGCTAAAATTTCTAACTGGGCCTTCACTGGTTCTGAAAAGATCTCAATCTTAGCCCGAAGCGGCTCTATCTTCTTTTCCATATTTTGTTGTCACCTCCTTTCTATTATTTTTATAACATAGCGATAAAAAATTGTCAAGCCAAATATACTGGGGGGCTTATTGACTTTCCTTCTCGGAAAAACTAAAATAAAGTAACAATTGAAAAGGTTTTTATTTTTTATGAAATTTACTCATTTACACCTCCATTCCCATTACTCATTGCTTGATGGTTTGCCAAAAATTGATGAGATTTTAGACTATGTTCAAAAATTGGGCATGGATTCTTTGGCTATAACCGACCACGGCAATATTTACGGCGCGGTGGAGTTTTATAAGAAAGCGAAGGAAAGAGGTATTAAACCCATTGTGGGCGCTGAAATGTATCTAGCTTTTGAGAAGATGACTCAGGAAAGGCCGAATATTGACGACAAAAGGTATCATTTAGTGCTCCTGGTAAAAAATGAACAAGGTTATAAAAATTTAGTCAAATTAATTACCAAGTCCTATCTCACAGGATTTTATTACAGGCCTAGAATTGATGAAGAACTGCTGGCCCAATATTCCGAAGGCCTGATTGGTTTATCTGCCTGCCTTCAGGGAAAAATTCCTCAGTTAATTCTGGCGAAAAAGACAAAAGAAGCTACCGAATTAGCCTTAAAATATCAAGAAATTTTTGGCAAGAATAATTTTTATTTAGAACTGGAGCATCATCCGAACATTCCCGAGCAAAAAAAGGTTAATGAAGCTATAATTTCTATTTCCAAAAAAACCGGCATTCCTCTGGTAGCTACTTGCGATTCCCATTATCTAAAACCGGAAGACGCTGAAGCCCAAGATATCTTAATGCTAATTAACACAGGGGCTGACCCAAATGACCCGGAAAGATTAACCATGAAAAAGGACGACTTCTCAATAAGAAGCCCGGGGCAAATGGCAGAATTTTTTAAAGAAACTCCGGAGGCAATTGAAAATACTCAAAAAATCGCTGAACTCTGTAATTTTCAATTTGAGTTGGGGAAAATCAAGCTTCCTCATTTTGAAACGCCGAACGGAAAATCAGCTGACGAATATTTAGAAGAGCTTTGCTGCCAAGGCGTGAAAGAACGATACGGTGAAAAGCCGAATAAAGAGGTTCTGGACAGATTGAATTATGAATTGGGAGTAATCAAGCAAACAGGCTTTGCTTCTTATTTCTTAATCGTTCAGGATTTTGTTAATTGGGCAAAGGGGAATCGAATTGTTGTTGGCCCGGGCCGAGGCTCTGTTGCGGGATCGCTCGTCGCTTATGTTCTGAACATTACCAACGTTGATCCCTTAAAATACAATCTTTTGTTTGAAAGATTTCTAAATCCCGGCCGAGGCGCCTCTCTGCCTGATATTGATTTAGATTTCACCGATCGCAGAAGAGACGAAGTAATTGGTTATGTCGCCCAAAAATACGGCCAAGAGAAAGTAGCTCAGATTATTACTTTTGGGACAATGGCTTCCCGGGCAGTGATCAGAGACGTAGGAAGAGCTCTAAGCTATCCTTATATTTATTGCGACCGAATTGCTAAAATGATTCCTTTTGGCTTAACCTTGGATCAAACCCTGGCCAGCGTTGACGAATTTCGTCAAACCTATCTCAGCGACCAAAAAGCTCAAAAATTAGTTGATTTTGCCAAAAAGCTGGAAGGCTGCGCCCGGCACGCCTCAACCCATGCCTGCGGCGTGGTGATTTCCAAAGAACCTCTGCAAAATATTGTGCCCCTTCAACATCCGACCCAAAACGACAACAACATCGTCACCCAATACGAAATGCACGCTATAGAAGATTTGGGACTATTGAAAATGGATTTCCTGGGCTTGAAGAACCTAACCATTATTGAGGATACTCTAGCCCGAATCTATAAAGTTCAGGGTAAAAGCATTAATATTGAAAATATTCCCCTTGACGACAAAGAGACTTTCCGACTTTTCCAAAAAGCGGAAACAGTTGGCGTGTTTCAGGTAGAGTCAGACGGTATGAGACGTTATCTTAAGGAATTAAAACCGACTAATCTTGAAGATATTACTGCTATGGTTGCTCTTTACCGGCCTGGTCCGATGCAATTTATCCCGGATTATATTACCGGAAAACATAAAAAAAGAAATATAGAATATTTACATCCAAAACTGAGACCGATCTTGTCTTCAACTTACGGCATTCCTCTTTACCAGGAACAAGTGATGAAAATTGCCCAGGAATTAGCTGGTTTCTCGCTTTCTGAGGCTGATGTCTTAAGAAAAGCAATTGGCAAGAAAATTAAAAAACTTTTAATGGATCAAAAAGAAAAATTTATTGAAGGCGCACGAGAAAATAGCATAGAAGAAAATATTAGCCAGAGAATCTGGCACTGGTTTGAGCCTTTTGCCCGCTATTCGTTCAATAAAAGCCACAGTGCTTGTTACGCCCTTATTGCCTATCAGACAGCTTTCTTAAAAGCTCACTTTCCAATAGAGTTTATGGCATCGGTTTTAACTTCAGAAAAAACTGACGTTGAAAGAATCGGATTTTTAATTCAAGAGTGTAAAAAAATGGGAATCGAGGTTTTGCCTCCTGATGTCAACGAAAGCCTGGAGAACTTCACCGTGGTGCCTCCCGACAAAATACGTTTTGGATTATTAGCTATAAAAAATGTCGGCCATAATGTAGTCCAATCCATTGTCCGGGAAAGGAAAAATGCCGGTCCCTATCGTTCAATTTTTGACTTTGTCAACCGAATTAGCTCGCGGGATTTAAATAAAAAATCTCTGGAAAGCTTAATCAAGTCCGGATGTTTTGATAACTTAGCTGAGAGGAACCAGCTTTTATTCAATTTAGAAAGATTATTAGAGGCCAGTCGAGAAACTCAAAGGGCAAAATCAGAGGGTCAAAGAGGTCTTTTTGACGGATTTTCCCAGACAGCCAACTTTCGATTAGCTCAAACGGAAACAGCTACCAAAAACGAAAAGTTAACATGGGAAAAGGAATTATTAGGCCTCTTTGTTACCTCCCATCCGATTGAAGATTTTAAAAAAGTTTTGGAAAAGAAGGTTTTGCCTTTATCCCGAATCACCCAGGAGCTAACCGGCAAGATGGTCAGAATCGGCGGAGTAATTTCTTCAATCAAGAAGATTATCACCAAAAACGGAAAACCGATGCTTTTTACTCAACTGGAAGACGAAGATAACAAGGTTGAAGTGGTTGTCTTCCCAGGAATTATTGAAAGGAATCATGAAATATTTCAAGAAAATAAAATCGTTATGGTTAAAGGCCGGGTTGATAATCGTGACGGCGTCCCAAAAATAATTTGCGAAGAAGTCGAAGAAGTTATTGAAGAAAGCTAAAAGGTCGCTGAAGCCAAGACTTTGGCTGCCCCCCGCTTCCTTTAGAAGCTCAGTATATGCTGAAAATTGAAACAATCAGACATTCCCTTAGCCATATTATGGCTTACGCCATTCAAGAGCTCTTTCCCGGAGTTAAATTTGGCATTGGCCCGGCAATTGAAAACGGATTTTACTATGATTTTGATTTATCTTGTCCTTTGACTCCTGAGGATTTGCCAAGGATTGAAGCGAAAATGAAAGAATTGATCAAACAAGACATTAAATTTGAGAAGAAAGTTATTACAAAAGAAAAGGCAAAAGAAATATTTAGAAATCAACCCTATAAATTAGAACTTATTAAAGAATTAACCGAGGAAAAAGCTACTATCTATGAAAGTGACAAATTTATTGACCTATGTAAGGGGCCGCATGTTAAATCAACCCTTCAATTATATTCAGGGCAAGCTAAAGAGGTTATTAACGCCTTCAAGTTAATAAAGATTGCCGGTGCCTATTGGCGGGGTTCGGAGAGAAATCAAATGTTAATAAGAATTTACGGAATAGCGTTTGAAACTAAAAAAGAACTGAACAATTATCTTTTAAAAGAAAAAGAGGCAGAACAAAGAGACCATCGGCTTCTGGGCCAGAAAATGGACTTATTTCACGTTGATGAAAATGTCGGGCCCGGCCTTATTCTTTGGCATCCAAAAGGAGCTTTATTAAAAAAAATTATAATGGACTATGCCTTAAATGAATATTTAAAAGCGGGTTATCAATTGGTAGACACGCCTCATATCGGTAAGCTGAATCTCTGGAAAACTTCTGGCCATACTGACTTTTACAAAGAAAATATGCTGCCTCCCATGCATATGAAAGAAATAGGAAAAGAAGAAAAAGACGACTATCAAATAAAACCAATGAACTGCCCTTTTCATATTGCTGTTTATAAAACAAGTATCAGAAGCTACAAAGATCTGCCTTTACGCTATACCGAAATGGGAACTGTTTATAGGTATGAAAAATCAGGAACCTTACACGGCCTGGTAAGAGTCAGACAAATCACCCAAGATGATGCTCATCTCTTTTGTACTCCGGAACAACTTTCTCAAGAACTTTTCTTCACCCTCAAATTAACCTATAAAATCTTAAAAGATTTTGGTTTCAAAGAATTTGATGTTTATCTTTCCACTCAACCGGAAAAATACGTTGGATCACCTAAAATCTGGAGAAAAGCTGAAAATTCTCTTAAATATTCTCTAGAGAAATTAAAAATAAAATATGAAACAGATGCCGGTGGAGGAGCTTTTTATGGCCCGAAAATTGATATTAAAATCAAGGATTCTCTGGGAAGACCTTGGCAGTGCAGTACTATTCAACTTGATTTTAATATTCCCGAACGGTTTGATGTAAATTATATTGACCGAAAAGGAAAAAAACAACGGGTGATTATGGTTCACCGGGCCCTCCTTGGCTCAATTGAAAGATTTATCGGGGTTCTGCTTGAGCACTATGCCGGCAGTTTACCCTTGTGGTTAGCTCCAATCCAGGCCTGGATTATTCCGATAGGAGCCCGTCATGAAAAATACGCTCAGTCAGTAAAAAAAGAACTAAGCTCTTTGAGAGCTGAGGTAAAAGACGAAAATGAAACAGTTTCTAAAAAAATCAGGGAGGGCGAAATCCAGAAAATTCCTTATCTTCTGGTGGTTGGCGACAAAGAAATGAAATCAAAATCGGTCAGGGTAAGACAGAGGAGAAAAGGAGATATTGGAATGATGAAACTAACAAAGTTTATGGAAAAAGTGAAGATGGAGATAGAGAAGAAAAAATAGAATATGCCCAAATATCATATTATAACCTTTGGGTGTGCGATGAATAAGTCGGATTCGGAGAGAATTGCTACAACACTGGAAGACAAAGGATACCAGTCAGCTTCAAAAGAAAATGAGGCTGATTTAATTTTGGTTAACATGTGTTCTGTTAGACAGTCGGCGGTAGATAGAATTTATGGACTTTTCCCAAAATTCAAAAAATTAAAAGAGAGAAGTCCTAAGCTTAAAACTATTTTAACCGGCTGTGTTTTGAAAGAAGATAAGAGGAAATTTAGAAAAATTTTTGACTCAATCTGGCCTCAAAAAAATTATTTTAATGTTACGCCAAAATGCAAATATAAACCCGCAGCTTATATTCCTGTTTCTAATGGTTGTAATAATTTTTGCAGTTACTGCGTTGTCCCTTATACCCGAGGAACTTTGGTTTGCCGGAACCATCAAGAAATCTTAAAAGAAGTAAAAGATGTAGCCAAAAAAGGATTAAAAGAAATCTGGCTTTTAGGCCAAAATGTCAATAATTACACTTCGCCTACCAATTCTTCCGTTAATTTTCCAAAATTATTACGAATGGTAAATGATATACCTGGTGATTTCCAAATAAGATTAATGTCCCCTAATCCCAAGAATTTATCCGATGAATTAATTGACGTAATGAAAAAATCCAAAAAAGTTGCCAAATATATTAATTTGCCTGTTCAATCCGGAGACAATGAAATCTTAAAGAGAATGAATAGGCCATATACGGTAGAACAATACAAAAATCTTGTAAAAAAAATTAGAAAAAAAATCCCCGATATCAACCTAACAACTGATGTAATCGTTGGTTTTCCCGAAGAAACCAGGGAACAATTTGAAAATACGGTAAAATTATTTAAAGAAATTAAATTCAATCTGGCTTATATCTCCAAGTATTCTCCGCGGCCGGGCACTGCTGCTTTTAAAATGAAGGATGATGTGCCTTTAGCAGAGAAAAAGAGAAGAGAAAAATGTCTAGAAAAATTATTGTCATCTTAGGTCAAACGGCTTCGGGTAAATCGGAATTGGCTGTAAAGTTAGCCAAAAAATTTAATGGCGAAATTATTTCGGCTGATTCAAGACAGGTCTATCGTGGTCTAGATATCGGAACCGGGAAGGTTACTAAAAAAGAAATGAAAGATATCCCCCATCATCTTTTGGATGTCGTTTCGCCAAAAAAAAGATTTACCGTAGTTCAATATAGAAAACTGGCTCTTAGGGCAGTCAGTAAAATATTCAAAAAAAACAGAGTTCCTATTTTATGCGGCGGGACCGGTTTTTATATTCAGGCAATAGTAGACGGTATTGTAATTCCAGAAGTTTCGCCAGATTGGAAATTAAGAATGAAGTTAGAAAAGAAACCGATAAAAGAGCTTTACCGAATCTTAAAAAAACTTGACCCACAAAGAGCTAAAACGATTGAAAAGAAAAATCCCCGAAGATTAATCAGGGCAATTGAAATAGCAAAAAAAATTGGCCATGTTCCGGCCTTGAAGAAAGAACCTCTCCCCTATCCTGTTTTAATAATCGGAATTAAAAAAGAGAAAAAAGAACTTGAGAATTTAATAAAAAAAAGATTTTTAAAGTGGTTGAAGCAAGGACTTTTAAAAGAGGTTCTGAAATTAAAAAATCCGCCAGCTGGCGGAGGCTTGTCTTGGCAGAGGATTGAAGAATTCGGGATACACTACCGGATAGCAGCTCAATATTTGCAGAATAAAATCACTGAAAAAGAAATGTTAGAAAACTCGGTAATTGAACTCCAGAATTACGCCAAGCGACAAATGACCTGGTGGAAACCTGACAAGAGAATTAAATGGATAAAAAATCAGAAAAAAGCTGAAAAATTAGTAAAAAAGTTTTTAGAAAATTAATAAGGGGGCCAAAAGCTTTTGTTTCTCGCTCTTGGTCCCCCTTAACGATGTCCTGGGATGCCCTCATAATTACTGAACTCTACGGAAGAGTCGGCCAAAGGAAACCGTATGGACTATGTTCCCTTTTTCCCCTTTGATCCCTGTCACGAGGAGGACTCTCTCCAACCTCTTGTTCACCGCTATCACTTGTCCCATGAAAGGAAAACCTACAAAGGGAGGACGACACATAACTAGCTCACCTTTTTTCGGCATCTCCATAATATCACCTCCTTTCTTTATTTTTTTGAAACCATTTTTTCAATGGCTTCCACCTTTTTATCGAAATTTTTAACCAGTTTTCTAGCCCGCCCAATAAGAGATTGAATTTCTTCTGGGCGAACCTTGTCTGAATTCTTTTCTATCAACTTACTGGCTTCCTGAAGAATCTCTGTTCTTTTCTTTTCTAGAACACCAAGTTCCAGAATTAATTCATCTAAGAGTTTCCTCTGTCGCATTCTTACCTCCTTATTAAGATGCTATTTTTGGAACTAAACTGTATTATACATCCTTTAATAATTTTGTCAATACCCGAGAGACCGTTTCTGGGTTAGCCTTTCCTTTTGTGGCTGCCATTATCTGGCCGATAAGATACTGAAAAGCATTGGCTTTGCCAGATTTGAAATCTTTAGCAGCTTTAGGATTTTTAGAAATTACTTCTTTGATAATCTTTTCAATTTCAAACTCGTCGGTCATCTGCGTCAATCCTTTTTCTTCAATAATATGCGAGGGGTCGGCGCCCGTTTTGAACATTTCAGATAACACCTGCTTAGCGATCTTACTCGAAATTTTTCCTTCGTGAATCAAGGTAATAAATTCAGCGAAATTCTCTGGAGTTATCCTAAAATTCTTACTTGCAACGGAAACACCCTTGAGTAGGCCCTGAAGATCAGTAATCATATAGTTTGAAGTAAGTTTAATTAATCTTGAAAGATTGTCTTTTGTCAGATTTGGCGGCAATTCGGAAGTTACCTTTTCAAAATATTCTCCCAAGTTTTTATTATAAACGAAAATTTCCACACTCTTTTCATCTAAACTATACTCTCTGAGTAATCTTTCTCTTTTCTGCTGAGGTAGTTCCGGAATTTCTGCTCTGATTTCATCAATAAATTCTTTTGAATGACGAAGAGGGGGTAAATCGGGTTCAGGAAAATATCTATAATCATGAGCTTCTTCTTTTTCTCTCTGAGAAAAAGTTCTGCTTTTTATGTCGTCCCAGCCACGCGTTTCCTGAACCACTTTTTTACCGGACTTTAAGATTTCGGCCTGTCTTTCAGTTTCATATTCAATCCCCCGCTCTAATGCCCGAAATGAATTAAGATTTTTAAGTTCTACTTTAGTCCCCAATTTACTATCTTTACTAACTGAAACGTTCGCTTCCACCCGCATTTGGCCTTTTTCCATATCAGCTGTAGAAACATCTATATATCTCAAAATTAACTTAAGCTCTTCAGCAAATTGCCTGGCTCCTTTAGCTGAATAAATACTAGGCTCAGTAACTAATTCCATTAACGGCACTCCCGCCCGATTGAAATCAACAAGAGAATAAGTTTGACCTTCGGGATGTATAAGTTTCGCCGTATCTTCTTCCAAGTGAACTTCTCTAATCTTAATTTTTTCCCCAGCAATCTCCGAGCTTGGCGAAGCCGAGCGAAGGGAGAGATGAGACGAAGCCTCAGCGATCTCTAAAAATCCACTCTTGCAGAGCGGTTGATATAATTGAGAAATTTGATAACCCTTGGGTAAATCAGGGTAAAAATAATTTTTTCTGTCAAACCTTGAATGTTCCGGAATCTGGCAATTTAAAGCTAATCCTGTTTTAATCACTTTTTTAACTGCTTCCTGATTAATTACCGGGAGCGTCCCTGGGTGACCCAGGCAAATCGGGCAAATATTAACGTTGGGGTTGCGTTCGTCCGGATCATTAGGACAAGAACAAAACATCTTGCTTTTAGTCCTTAACTCAACGTGGATTTCAAGACCGATTGTTGGTTGATATTCCGTCATATTTAATCTCTATGTTTTTTGTTATATTTGCTTTTCTTTTTTCTTGGTGGTAACTCTGCCACCCTGCCATTGGCCACGGTAGAGATTAGTTCCTCCCTTAACCTCAAAAAACATAACATGGATAACTCTTGAGCCCATTTCCAGGTCAAAACCTTCTTCTCTAAAATTATAAATACCGGTGGTTAGCTCGCCTTTATATCCGGGAGCGGTTTGACCGCCAAAAATATAGACGCCAGAACGATATAAAGTTGAACGAGGAGTGAAGAGAGCCAGAATATTTTCCGGCAGGTTCAGCCTTTCAATGGTTTTCATCAAATAATAAGTTTTTGGCCTAAGCGATATTTTATTCGGTTTTTTCTCGTTGAACTTGGCTAAAGATCTAATCTGCGGGGTTTCTCTTTCTTCTATTCCTAAAAACCCTTTTCCTTCTACTTTATACAACTCCCCTATTCTTATATCAAAACCGGCCCCTTCGGGATTCTTCAGCTCCCTTTCTGAAAGATTCTCAACTAAATTTTTCTCCCTAACCAATTTTAATAATTCTTTTACCCCTAAAATCATATTTCTATTACCCTAGATTTTTAAGATTTTTTTCAAATTGTTTTTTTAGCTCAGCTCTTATCTCTTGGTGGAATTTTTCATTATAGTTTTTAACCGAATTAAAAATCATTGGGCAAGTCTTATCTTCAAGGCAAAAACCGACTATTTGGCATTTAGGAACAATAAATTTATTCAAAAATCCCAAACCCTTTTTGGCTAAAATATTTTTTATTTGAGCCACTTCTCTTAAAGAATTTCTTCTCATTTCCTCTTCAGCCGTCTGACAAACCCTTAAAGGATAATAGCCGGCTAAAAGATTGTATAAGTCATATTCTTGTAAAATATCAACTTTGACTGCTCGGGGGATCAAGAAAACTGCATCTCTTGGTTTAATTTTTAATTTAATCAAGACCTGATAGCTTTCAAAAGCCTCTAAAGCAATTGAGAGATATTCCGATAGAAGTTTTCGATTATTTTTAATTGAGGGAGGAATGGAAAAAACTTCTTCAATTTCCCGAGCGAAGCGAAGGGATGAGATGAACGGACGTTCATCGAGCTTTTTGATTAGTTTTTTGTTCTTTTGAAAAATTTTAGCCGTCCTTTCGACACAATAATAGATCGATTCTATAATCTGAGGACAAGTCCTGTGTCTTTTTTTCTCTCCCCAGATTCGCCAGGGAATAGAAGATAAAACCTTAACTCTCAAAGCTGAATTGTAATCCCGGACAATTTCTTGAAGCGAAGATAAAAGATTCAGCCATTCTTTTTTAATCTTCTTGGGAGAAGAAAATACTTCTTTTTTCTTTCTTTCTAATCCAACTAATTTATTTTTTAATTCCGGGGTAATCAAGGCGTCCAAAGAAATAATTCTTGATTTATCAATCAATTTTTCGTTTCTTCGAATTTCTCTAACTAAATTTGATTTTTGAGGGTTTTTAAAGATATTTGGGTAAGGATAAACATTCCGGGGAGCAACTAGTCTGGTATTGTAAAGCAAGTCTATGCCTAGTTTTTTTGTTTCTTCTTCAATCTTCCCTAGTAAAAGACCAATTTCTTCCGGCATCCAGTCTTTTTCAGCTAAATATTGTCTTTTTAGAGAAATAATTGACTCAATCGGCAACTGAATTATGCCGGTGCCGTAGATTCCGTATTGCAAAATTTTACTGGCTTCGTCTTTGGAAATTCCCTGAGATAAAAGAAAATTAAAAAATTTAACAATTTTTTCTGAAGTTTCTTGATAGATCTTTTTCGCTCTTTTATTTCGTAAAATTTTGACAGGACAAACAATGTCTTTTTCGGCAGTTCCAGTACGCCTGCCGGAAGAAACCAAGGAGGAAGAAAAATAAATGCCGGTCAGCGCTGAATCTAAAAACTTACTCCCCTCATAACTTAAAGAGAGAGAAGGAGTGGTAGCCACTGAAGCGTGGCCGATTAAAGAAGACCTCTGTAAAATTTTACTAATTCTATCTTGTAGATTTTCACCTCTTTTTAAAGTGTCCTTAAAAAGATTTTTTATTGATTTCCCTTTAAAGGTCAAAAGAGCCGAGAAAGCAGCGATTTCTTGAGGATTTAAAACCCCGCTTCTATCTTTTAGGAGCGGGGTAATGCCTAAAAATTTTACCTTTAAATTAGAGGTCGTTAGTGGCTTCATTTATGAGTTTCTATTAAATAAATAGCCGTTAAGACTTAGGTTCTTCGTTTACTGAACCCACATTAGCGGATGAAGGGATAGAAAAGTCTCAACGAGGCTCTTCGTTCAATTTACTGGCGTCAGATCCGCTTTGATTTGCGTATTTATGATCTTTATGCTTTGTATAAGGAATTTCCGCCGCCGAAGAAAGAGTTTCAAAAGTGAGAGCGGCAACCCGCAACCCCTCATATAAGATAATGGGCATAATTCCCAAATTTCCTAATTCCATTACGGCTTTTCCCTTCCAGCCAGGATCAAAACGAGCGGCAGTGGAATGAACAACTAAACCCAATCTTCCTAAAGAACTTCTCCCATCCAATCTGGCCATTATATCGTTTGGCAAAATAAACTCTTCTCTGGTTACGGCTATTACAAATTCTTTTGGCTGAAGAATAAAAGGAGCGCCTTCATCTATAACAACCTCTTCCATAACCTCTTCAAAGCTTTTTTTTCTTCTTAAGTCTAAATAAGGATACTGGGTAGGCTTAAATGTTTTGAAGCTATTCCCCAGACGTAAATCCAAAGAGCATGGTCCTAATTGTGTCTCAAAATCAGGATCGGGAAAAATTAAAATTTTTCTTTCCTTAATATATTTTTTAATATCGCGGTCGGATAGTATCATAGTAGTTTCATTTCTCTATTTCTATACCCATAGTAGTAATACTTAATTAATCGCTCACAAATATATAATACTTTATATATTTGTTCGCTCTTTAACAACCCTCGGTTTTTAATATTTTCCTATACGGGGAAACCGTAGGGTTTCCCCGACCCCCTTCCAATTTAGGACGTTATTCATTTCTCTATTTCTATACCCATATTCCTGGCGGTACCTTCAATGATCTTCATGGCAGCTTCAATATTGTCGGTGTTCAAATCTGCCATTTTCTGCTTAGCTATTTTGCTCAGTTGCTCTCGGGTTATTTTCCCAACTTTGGTTTTATCTGGCAAGCCCGAACCTTTTTCAATTCCAGCTGCCTTTTTTAATAAGTCCGAAGCCGGCGGCTGTTTTAATTTTAACTCATAGGTTCTGTTTTCGTAAACATTGATTTCAACCGGGATTTGCCAGCCGATCTGGCTTTTGGTTAATTCATTAAATTTCTGACAGAATTCCATAATATTCAGACCGTGAGGAGCCAAAGCCGGACCAACCGGCGGCGCCGGTGTAGCCTGACCGGCAGGTATTTGAAGCTTAATAACTGTTTTTATTTTTTTTGCCATAATAACCTTTAACCTTAAACTTTTTTAATTTGTAATGAATCCAATTCAACCGGCGTATCCCGACCAAACATGTTTATCAGCACTTTTACTTTTCCCCTCTCTTGGTCAATTTCTGAAACCTTGCCGTCAAAGTCTCTAAAGGGACCGTCAATAATTTTTATCAAATCGCCGACCTTAACCTCAATTTTATACTGGGGCTCTTCTGCACCTATTCTTTTCATCAAATTATCAATCTCGTCCTTAGAAACCGGGACCGGGGTGGTTCCTGCTCCCACAAAACCAGTGACGTTGGGAGTATTTCTAACCACATACCAAGAATCATCGGTAACCACCATTTCCACCAAAACGTAGCCGGGATAGATTTTTTCTTCTATCACTTTTCTTTTACCACTTTTTATTTTAATCTTTTTTTCTTTAGGAACGATAACGTCAAAAATTTTATCTTCCATTCCCAATGATTCAATCCGCTGTCTTAAGCTTTGGGCAACAGCATCTTCATATCCAGAGTAAGTGTGAATGACATACCAATTTTTTTCTTCAGGTAACTTCTGCTTTGGCATAATTTAATTTATCAATCAATATTAAAATCCTAAAAGCCTTCCAGTATAACACGGTTCTACTTTTAAGAAGTAACAATTTCGCAGATCAGTAAATATAAAATCGAAGCCGCCTAAAAATACGGCTACGGCCACGGCAACGCCAATGACCATTAAGGTATATCTGATTGTTTCCTCTCTAGTCGGCCAGTTAACTTTCTTCATCTCCAGCTGAACTTCTTTTAAAAATGTGGTAATTTTATTAAGCATAATTATATATCTGGATTATATATCTAAATTCTTAAACTTTATATATCTAAATTCTTGACTTTTTTGGCGTGTGCTCAAAGAATTAAAATTCTTTTCGGCCACGTCAAAACTTTATATATCTAAATTCTTGACTTTTTTGGCGTGTGCTTGGATGAACTTTTTTCTCGGCAATACTTCATCCCCCATTAAGATATCAAAAATCCTATCAGCCTCTTTCGTACTCTCAATGTTTACCTGAAGCAAAACTCGATTTTCTGGGTTCATGGTCGTTTCCCATAACTCTCCACTATTCATTTCTCCCAAGCCTTTGTATCTCTGAATAGAAACGCCGGAACTTTTTCTAAAGGACTTCAATACCTTGACTTTCTGGTCCTCGGTATAGGCATATTTTATCTCCTTTCCAACTTGCATTTTATAAAGAGGGGGTTGAGCGATATAAAGGTATCCTTTCTCAATAAGAGGTTTAAAATAGCGATAAAAGAGGGTTAGAAGTAGGGTTCTGATATGGTTTCCGTCCGTATCGGCATCACAAGTTATAATTATCCTATGATACCTTATTTTGTCAATGTTAAAATCTTCGGCAACAGCCGTTCCCAAGGCGATAATCAAACTCTTAATTTCTTTTGAGCTTAAAATTTTATCCAGGCGAGCCCGTTCAACATTTAGGATTTTACCGCGCAAAGGCAGAATTGCCTGAAAATGCCGATCTCTAGCCTGCCTTGAACTTCCGCCAGCCGACTCTCCTTCAACGATGTAAAGCTCAGATTCTTCGGGTCTTCGGGAGACACAATCAGCTAGTTTTCCCGGCAGAGCTAATCCATCTAAAACTCCCTTCTTTAAAACCGTTTCTCGGGCCGTTTTAGCTGCTTTTCTCGCTCTCTGAGATAAAACGCATTTTTCAAGAATACTTCTGGCGTCCTGGGGATTTCTCTCCAAAAAATCAGTTAAAGTTTCCGAAACTAGCGTTTCTACTGCTATTTTCGCTTCCGGATTTCCCAGCTTTGCTTTAGTCTGGCCTTCAAACTGAGGTTCCCGGATTTTAACCGAAACCACACCAGTTAGTCCTTCTCTAACATCTTCTCCGTTTAAATTTTCATCGCCTTCTTTCAAAAGCCCGTTTTTCCTGGCATAGTCATTAAAAGTCCTGGTTATGGCTGTTCTAAAGCCTGTCAAGTGAGTGCCGCCTTCTCCGGTACAAATATTATTGGCAAAACTTTCTTCATAACACTCGTATTCTTCGGTATACTGAAGAGCGATCTCAACCATTATTCCATTTTTTTCGCCAGAGCCATAAAAAATATTCGGATGCCGGAGAGTTCTTTCTCGAGTTAAATATTTAACATAAGATGACAGACCGCCTTCAAAATAAAAATTGTAAGATCTTTCGGGTTTTTCTCTCCGGTCAACAATTTTTATCTTTATTCCCTTGGTCAGATAAGCCTGCTGCCTAAGGTGATTTAAAATTTTCTTTAAATCCCATTTAATTTCTTTGAAGATTTCGGAGTCAGGTTCAAAAATTACTGCTGTTCCGCTGCCTTTGCAAGTACTCACTTTTTTTATTTTTATCTTTGCCTTTCCCTTAGAATATTCTTGAGCGTATTTTATTCCACCACGACAAACCTCAACTCTCATCCAAGAAGACAAAGCGCAAACTACCGACACCCCTACTCCATGGAGTCCTCCGGCTACCTGATAAGCTTTGCCGCCGAACTTTGCCCCGGCATGCAAGGTAGTCATTACTGTTTCCAAGGCTGATTTTTTTGTCTGAGGATGTTTCTCTACTGGAATCCCTCGGCCGTTATCTTCGCCCTTGATTTTATTGCCGGGCAAAAGCGTCAGGTTAATTTCATTTGCGTGCCCAGCTAAACATTCATCAATCCCGTTATCAATCACCTCCCAAATTAAATGGTGAAGTCCTTCAGAACCGGTAGTGCCAATATACATCCCCGGCCTTCTCCTGACCGGATCCAAACCCTCAAGAACATAAATATCCTTGGCGTCATAACTGCTTTCCTTCTTTGATCTTTTTATTGTCTTACTTGCCATATTCGGTTTTCTTCTAAATCGCTAATTATCTTTTTTTGAAGCCCATCAATTTCCTCAGAAGTCATAGTTCTGTCTTCAGCTTGATAAATTATATGAAAGGCTAAATTTTTCTTACCGGCCGGCAACTCTCCACCATCATAGATATCAAAGAGATCAACGTCGCGAACTAATTCTTTGCCGGTATCGTAAATCTTATTCAAAACCTGAGCAACTTTTACCTCGCGTGGAACCAAGATCGCTATATCTCTGACGGCCGAAGGGAATCTGGAAATTGGCCGATATTCATGTTCTTCTGAGGTTAGTTTAGACAATTTTTCGAAATCAATATCAAATACGATCACTTCGGTGGTAATTTTTAAATTATCTAAAATTTTTGGAGAAATCTCTCCTAAGAAACCAATTTCTTCACGATCAACTTTTATTTCTGCACATTTTTTGGGCTGCCAGATTGACAGTTTGCTTTCTTCCGGAGTTGGCCGGTACTCATCAAACCAAGTATTACTAATTCCCAATTTATTCAACAATAAATCAATAGTCCCTTTAGTTTCGTAAAATACCTTTCCGGTCATTACGCCACTAAGCGCTTTTTTTTCTGTCTTTGGGTGATGAAAAATTTTTCCTAACTCAAAAATTTTTATCTCGGCAAAATTTCTGAAATTCTTTTCAATATTTTTTAATAGATTTGGTATCAAACTCGGCCTGAGATATTGAAAATCTAAACTGGTTGGATTTCCAATCTCTATGAGTTCATGTTTGCTGTATTTAAACATTTCTCTATCTTTTTCGGAAATAAATGAATAATTATAAGCCTCGGTAAAACCGGCTTCTTTTAAGATGTCTTTTGAAAGATTTTCCCAAAAAATATCTAAATTACTTTTTGGAGAAATTAAAACGGCTAGAGGAAATCGGGCCGGAATATCCTGATAACCATGAATTCGACCTATTTCTTCAACCAAATTTTCCGGAGTAGAAACATCTAGTCTAAAAGTCGGTATCTCAACCTCGATAATTTTTGATTTCAAATTTTTAATTTTAAAATCCAATGACTTTAAGATTGTAATTATTTCTTGACGAGGAATTTTTATCCCAAGCAAACTTTCAACACACTCTAAGTCTAATTTGATTCTTTTAGAAAAAACTTTTCTTGGATAAAGATCAATTAGGCCTTGAGCAATTCGTCCTCCGGCGATTTCTTGAGTTAGGAAAGCTGCTCTGTTTATGGCAATCTCTGTTAGATTCGGATCAATGCCGTGTTCAAAACGCCAAGAAGCATCGGTCTTTAAGTCGATTCTTTTTGACGCTCGTCGGATAACTCGAGAGTCGAAATTGGCTGATTCCAATACAACAACTCTTGTCTTTAAATCAATCTCCGGGGCTTTACCCCCTTTAATTCCGGCTATAGCCACCGGTTTCTTAGCATCGGCAATAACTAAAATTCCTTTCTCTAAACTGTATCTTTCTCCGTCCAAGGTAATAATTTTTTCACCTTCCTTGGCGAATCTGACAATAATTTTTCGGTCCTCAAGTTTTTCTCCATCAAAAGCATGCAGGGGCTGGCCGGTTTCTAACATTACGTAGTTGACGACATCTACTATGTTATTAATCGGTTTTAACCCGCAGGCCTCCAGTCTCTCTCTCATCCACTTCGGCGAGAAACCAACCTTGGTCTCGGTAATCACTCTAGCTGTATACCTTGGACAAGCAGTTTTGTCTTTCACTTCAATGCTTATGAAGTCTTTTGCTTCAATTCCTTTATCCTCTTTAAATTTATAGGTATCGGTTTTGTATTTAAAGCCCGTTACTGCCGAAATCTCCCGGGCAATACCCAAATGAGAAAAGCAGTCCGACCCACGGTTTGGTAAAATATCGATGTCTAAAACCCAATCTTTGCTCCCGCTGCCTGGCAAATCTTTCACTTCTGAAACTTCAAAACTATGCATAGTTAAAAGCTCGGCCAGCTTCTCCGGCCTGGGTAATTTTTTTTTGAAAAATGACTGAAGCCAATTATAGGAAAAGTTCATAAAATAATTTTAAAATTGATTTAGAAACCGTAAATCTCCGCTGTAAAATAATCTAATATCGTTGATTTTATATTTCATCATAGCTAATCTTTCTATACCCATGCCGAAAGCAAGGCCCTGCCAAAATTTGGGATTAAGCCCGGAATTTTTAAAGACATTTGGATGAACCATACCCGCTCCCATCATTTCCAACCAACCAGATTGTTGGCAGGCAGAACAGCCTCGTCCTTGGCAATTCAAACAAGATATATCAACCTGGAAACCGGGTTCAACAAAAGGAAAAAAAGTTGGTATGAAACGGACCTTTACCGGCTTCCCAAAAAATTTTCCATAAAATTCTTGAATTATAGCTTTAAAATTAGCGGCTGAAATATCTTTATCTACCATTAATCCTTCTAAGTGATAAAAATTAATTTCATGAGAAGCATCAGTTGCTTCCGGCCGGAAAACCCGACCAGGAATGATAATCCTCAAAGGTGGATTGTTCTTTTCCATATATCTAACTTGAACTGGTGAAGTATGAGTTCGGAGCAAAAGTTTTTCTTTGCCATTTCTTAACCAAAAGGTGTCTACCACGTCTCTGGCTGGATGTTCTTTGGGAAAATTCAAAGCATTAAAATTATACCATTCAGTTTCTATTTCTGGCCCCTCAACAACCGAAAATCCCATTGATTGAAGAATTTCCTCAGCCTTTCTTTTAACTTGAGTTAAAGGATGGAGATGGCCTAAAAGCGGTTTTTTACCGGGAACGGTAACATCAATCCATTCTGTTTTCTCAACGGATGTATCAATAAGACGCACTTTTTCAGCTCTCATTTCTATTTTTTGTTTGATAAAATCTTTAAGCTTATTGGCTTCTCTTCCTATTTTGGCTCTTTTTGCCTTGGGCATTTTCTCCAGAGAACGCAAAATCCGGACAAGTTCTCCTTGGCGCTTGCCCAAATATTTATTGAAAACTTCATTCAAACTCTTCAAATCCTGGGCCTTTTTAATCTCTTTTTGAGCCTCTATTTTGAGCTTTTTTAAGTTAATTTTTGACATATTCGTTCTTTAATTTTACCTTATTTTTTACACAAAATCAACCGTTTTTATCCACACCCGGTAGCGGAAAACAGTTCATTTAAATAGAAAGTCGCTGATCCCGCAGGGTCAGCGACTTCTTAAGGTCGTTATTTTCCCGATAACTGCCAATCGAGCCTAGTACCGGCTCGGAAGGGTACGATATCTCCTATTTGCTCAGGCACTCTCCATTCGTTTCTGACGAGGATAATACTGTCTTCGTTAAGCGGCAGACCGTAGAATTCAGCGCCAAAACGAGAAGTAAAATCCTCCAGTCGGTCCAGGCGACCTGCTTTTTCAAAAATCTCGGCGAGGACTGACGGAAGCACGGGAGCTGTAAAAATGCCGCAAGCTCCCCTGGCGCACTCTTTTTTTCCACGCGGATGGGGCGCCGTATCAGATCCAAGAAAGAACTTTTGGTCTCCGCTGGTCGCCGTCTCAATAAGAACATCGCGATCTTCAAAACCCTTGGCTATTGGATAATAGGCGTTATGCGGCTGAATACCGTAACCAATAACATCATTCAAGGTCAAACAGAGATGATGAGCAGTGATTGTCGCCGCAATATTTTTTCCGAGTTCTTTGACCTTTCTGACCGCTTCCTTTGTGGAAACATGCTCAAGAACTATCTTCAAGTCAGGGAATTTCTCGGCAAGCTGTACCAATATCGGAAGAAATGCCTCTTCCCGTTTCGTAACAAGTGTCCGCTCCTGATCTATTTCCCCATGAAGAAGCAAGATCATTCCGACGTCCTGCATTGCGCGGAAAGTCTTTGAAATACTCCTGTTGAAAAAATCGCGAAGTCCTTCGTCCGAATTAGTGGTAACACCCAAAGGATATACTTTGCCAGCGATTGCTCCTACATGTTTAGCTTCAATAATCATCTCAGGCGTTGTATTATCTCTTATTTCTATCGTCATCAGGGGTTCAAGTGTTGACGTACCAGCCAGCTCCATACCATCGAGTAGCCGCCGTAGATGATCACGATACCATATAACGTCTGCTCCTGTAAGAATAGCCCGGGGCCGCGTATTCGGCATTACTGTTGCACGACCGGCATAGCGCGCTGTGAAAGGTACCACATCAGTCATAATAGGTCCGATTCTAAAGTGGCAATGCATATCGTCAAAACGACGCAGAACTAGTTTATCGCTCATTTTTCACCTCCTTCAGTTTTTGTTTTAATCCGTCCGCGATCTCAGCTATGACTGCGGGATTAAGGAAATTAGCTGTACCAACTTGAACGGCTTTAACTCCCAGTCGAAAGAAATCCAAGGCGTCTTCAGTATTATAAATGCCGCCAATGCCAATTACCGGTACTTTAACCACTGCCAGTACTTCAGCGACTTTCTGTAAGGCGATAGAATGAATAGCCTGACCGGAAAGACCTCCGACAATCCATTTTTTAGCGCTAGGCCCTCTTTCAATATAAGCCCTTGCTTTTACGGTATTGATCAAGGAGAGGGCGTCCGCCCCGCCGTCAACGGCAGCCCGGGCAATCTGGCCGATATCGGTAACATTGGGAGTTAGTTTAATCCATAATGGTAAACTAACACTCTTTCTTAACGCGCTGACCAGTTTAAAGGTCAGCTGAGGGTCAGTGCCGAAAATTAGACCGTTGGCCACGTTGGGACAAGAAATATTGATTTCCAACCCAACGATTCGGGCCTTCTCTTCCAGTAAAACAGCTGTTGCCAAGAAATCCTTAATACTGTCACCGGCTATATTGAGAATCAATGGGATGTCAAATTTATCAGCAATTCTACTGATAACCGGTAATCTTTCTTTGACAGAATTAACCGCTCCGACACTTTGCAAGCCAATAGAATTAATTAATCCGGCTGGCACCTCAAAACTTCTGGGCTGAGGATTGCCCGATCGGGGTTTCCAGATAACGCTTTTGGGAATATGAGCACCAAGTTTCTTTAAATCAATCAAGCTCTCATAGCTGTCTAGTTCAAAAGTTCCAGCGGCATTCATCACCGGATTCTTAAGCCGAATTTTCCCTATCTTAACTGACAAATCTGGTTTCACTTTTTCCTCCTTTCCAAAAAAATTTGGGAAGGTACTGTCCCTCCCTGTATCGAGATTAGCATATTAAAAAATTCTGTCAAAAAGAAAGCGGCCTCGTGAGAGTCCGAACTCACGGGCCGCCTATATTCTTGCATTTACTTCTTCTTACCTATTAATAGCGACATACTCCTTTACTTCGTCGCGCTTCTCTGGGGCAAGTAGTTTGGCCTCCACATAGTAATCTAAGAGTTCGAAAAGCGGAAAGACGGCGTACAGAGAGTAACCAGCCTTTCTCAACTCTTCCGAGCCTCCTTGTTCCCGGTCTACGAGAACAACGATAGCAGCGACAGTAAGTCCTGCTTCCTCGCAAACGGCAATTGCCTCTTTCTTAGTATCGGCTTGGGTTATCAAATCGTCCACCAGAAGCACCAGCTGGCCGGATTGGTAACCGCCGCTGACAACAGAATCGATCTTGCGAGCACCTCCCTCTTCCTTCTTACCGAGCTTTATTAAGGGTCTTCCCGACAAACGAGCTATCATTTTTGCGAAGGGCTCGCCGGCCCGAGGGATACCAGCTACGACGTCGAAAAGGATCTTCTTCCTTTGGACAAGGTCGTATAAGACCTGCCCGATCATCTCGACATTTTCCGAAGATAGCGGGCCTTTGTTTTCCGGTACTCTGAGAGTAAGATAAATGGGAGACAAAGGTGCTTCAGGATTTTTTTCATGGAGTTTTAGCTTAAAAGCCCCAAATTTGACTGCACCGATATGAAAAATACCGTCAGCGACCGTACGTTCTATCGATGTCCATTTTTTGCTCATTACACACCTCCCTTAGAAAGAGCTTCTTCAATCTCACGAAGGGTTTTCGATACAGCCTCCCGTGGATTGTCAGTCTGAGTTATGAGACGACCGATGACGATTCGCCTTGCGCCAGCCTCTATGGCTTTACCCGGGGTCATCACCCTTTTCTGGTCATCGCCTGCTACTAAGGACCATCCGGGCCTAATGCCAGGAGTATTGAGACTGAGGACCAACTCTTTCTTTTTAGACAGCATTTCTGCCTCCTGCGAAGACAGAATCAGTCCCCCCAAGCCGGCCAGCTGGGCCATCCTGGCAAATCTCAGTACGCCGGCTTTAGTGGAACAGGTAAATATAGTCTGACACTCTTCCTCATCAAGAGAGGTGAGGACGGAAACACCGAGTACTTCCGTATCACCGCCGACAACCTTTTGGACGCTTGCCATCCCATCGATGCCGGCGCAACACATGACCGTCAAGAGTTCCGGCTTCACTTCCGCCAGCATGGCGCCATCCATTTCCATAGTATTAGGGATATCGACAAGTTTAAGGTCAGCGAAAACCCGTAACCCCAAATCATGCAATTCCCTGATGAGACCGTAGCCACAGGCACGAAGGATGGAATTAACCTTAATTATAATACCGAGTCCTTCGAGAGCATCGGCAAGTCTTAGTACCTCCTCCCGGACACCATTTATGCCGCCGAATTTCCTAGGGTCATAATCTGCCGCTACAATTAGTCTTTCGCTAGTTTCCATTGCAATGTATTTCTCCTTTCGTCTTAGTAAAATTTAGTCACAGCAATATTCAATTGTCAAACAAGCTACATTAATAACCTCCTATAAAAAATTAGAGGTTGTCCCTCCAATTTCTCTTATATCAAACCGTAAAAATTTGTCAACGGTTTAATCTTTATTTAAATAATTCTTCAGAAGCTTTTTAATACTTCTAAATCCCCATCCGCTTTTTAAATATACTTCTCTGTTTTTTGCGTCTTTTTGGTTAAGAAATGCTTCGTAAAATATAAGGCGATAGGGACAAAATGGTTTTGTTGCTAAACTTTTGCCATTATTATGCTCTCTTATTCTTTTCTTCAAATTATTTGTATAGCCAATGTATAATGAATTGTTTTTTAAACTTTGGAGGATATAGGTATAGAACATAATAAAAGTGTGGCGAAACGTACAGAACGTAATATTTGCCTCGCAAATTGTACGTTCTTACGTTTCAGCAACGTAAAAATTTTCTTTAGAAAATTTTGTATCGTTGCGGGCGCGACCAGATTTGAACTGGCGATCTTCCCCGTGACAGGGGGATGTGTTAGCCAGGCTACACCACGCGCCCAGAGTTTTTATGCCGGTGGCAGGATTTGAACCTGCGACCTTATCCTTATGAAGAATCTGCTCTGACCACTGAGCTACACCGGCAAGCATGTTGCGGGGGTGGGATTTGCACCACACGACCTCCTGGTTATGAGCCAGACGAGCTACTACTGCTCTACCCCGCGATGCTATCTTATCATAAATTATAAGGCGTGTAAATCAGTAAGAGCTTTTTCGTAAACTAAGAGTGCTTTTTTTGCTTCTTCTATAGATAATTTATAAGTAGGGTCGTGAATAATATTATTGCGGATTTTATGGACCCATTTAACTTCCTCAATATTTGGCAGAGACTCAGCGGTTAGTTTCTCCAATTTTTCGTTTAAATCCTTCCCCCCAGAACCCATTTGACTCAAAAGACCATCAAGCATTTTATCAGCTTCAATAATAGCCAGCTTATTTTCTGATTCCATCTCCGTCTCTAATCTGGCTTTAATTTTCCGCCATTCTTTCTCGGTTCTTCTCATTACAAAAGGCCGATAACTTAAAAATTCTTGTAAGTCCCAAGTTATCACTCTTTTTAACCATTTAGTTTTGACCAAAGCGAAAATAATAAAAGCAAGGAAAATTAAAGACAAAACTATAAAGATAATTTTTATAACCAGCAGCCAACCAGAAAATTGAGGATCGATAAGGAATTGAATAATTTTTTCCGGGGTCAATCCGGAAAGAAAATTGTAAATTGTCTCAATAAATGTCATATGCCTTAGCTATTTCTAAAATTTTTTCTTCCTCAAAATGTTTCCCTATAATCTGCAGGCCGACCGGTAAATTCCCGACCTTCCCTATGGGAATGGAAACGGCGGGCAAGCCAGCTAAACTTGCTGGGGCGGTGAAAACATCGCAAAGGTACATTAAAAGAGGGTCGTCAATTTTTTCTCCTATTTTAAATGCTGGGGTTGGCGAAACGGGAGTGAAAATTGCCTCAACTTTTTCAAAAACTTTGTTGAAATCTTCTCTAATTAAGGTTCTCACTTTCTGGGCTCTTAAATAATAGGCTTCATAATATCCGGCCGATAAGGCGTAGGTACCAAGAATAATTCTCCGTCGCACTTCATCTCCAAGTTTTTTTCCTCTTGAATTCAAATAAATTTCCATTAAATCTTTCCCTTGCCTATCGCTAAAACCATATTTTATTCCATCATATCTTGCTAAATTTGCTGAAATTTCACAAGGCGTAATAATATAGTAAGTGGCCATAGAATACGCCGTGTGGGGCAGGCTCACTTCCTCGATTTTCGCTCCCATTTGTTCGTACTTTTTTATTGCACTCCTAATTATCTTTTCCACCTCGGCGTCTATTCCTTTAATAAAGTACTCCTTCGGTACTCCGATTTTTAAGTTTGAAATTTGAAGTTTGAAGTTTGAAGTTTTAGTTTCAACCGAAGTCGAGTCCAGCTCATCTTTTCCTCTAATCGTCTCAAAAACAATTTTAGCGTCTTCAACCGTTTTTGTTATCGGCCCAATTTGATCAAGAGAAGAAGCCATGGCAATCAACCCATAGCGAGATACTGCTCCGTAAGTTGGTTTCAAGCCAACTACGCCGCAGAAGGCAGCCGGTTCCCTGATTGAACCGCCAGTGTCAGAGCCTAAACTGAAGACTGATAAATCAGCGGCTACGGTGGCAGCCGAACCGCCCGACGACCCTCCCGAAACACGAGTTAAATCGTGCGGATTTCTGGTGGGCCCGAAGGCCGAATTCTCAGTAGAACTCCCCATAGCAAATTCATCCAGATTAGTTTTCCCCAAGATTACTGCTCCCTGATCTTTGAGTCTTTTTATTACCGTAGCATCGTAAGGAGCGACGTAATTTTCCAGAATCTTAGAGCCGGCAGTACAAGGAATTCCTTCAACCAAAATATTATCTTTTATAGCACAGGGAACTCCGGCTAAAAGAGGGATTTTCTTTTTCTGAGAAACTAAAGCGTCAATTTCTTTAGCTTGAGAAAGAGCTAATTCTTCGGAGACATCTAAAAATGCATTAATTCTTTTATTTTCCTTTTTTATCTCAACCAGATAGTTTCTGCAAAGTTCAAGAGCGGAGAACTCTTTTCTTATTAAACTCTGATGGATTTCTTTTACCGTCATGCAAGATTATTTCAAAATCGATTTGACTTTTAAATGTCCGTCTTTTGTCTGCGGTGCCAATTTCATTAACTCTTGGCTCTTGGCTTCTGGCTTTTGGCTTTCATCGCTTCGCATCACATTTTCAACTAAAATTGAATGTGAAGTTGGCTCAACTCCCGAAGTATCTACCTCTTTTAACTTTTCGATATAATCCAAAATCGAAGAAAGCTCTTTCTGATGCTTTTCAGTCTCCTTTTCTGTCAGCCCCAACCTAGCTAGTTTAGCAATATGTTGGACTTCCTGCCTTGAGATCATATTGATAGGTAGATTATTTTGGAGGCTCCAACTCCTCTGTTTCCACCAATACTTCTTCTAATTCATCCAAGTTTTCTAAAACCTGGCCCGCTCCCCTAACAACCGCTGTCATCGGATCTTCAATAATCCTGGTTGGAATTTTCGTCTCCTTTTCAACCAGAACATCCAATCCCCTCAGGAGCGAACATCCTCCGGAAAGATGAATTCCGTTAGTCATGACATCGGCTAATAATTCCGGCGGGGTTTCCTCAACCGCAGTCTTAATTTCGGTAACAATTTGCTTAATTGACTTTTCCATTGCTCTTCTGATGTCTTCATCAGAAACCAAAATCTCTTCGGGAAGACCCGTCACCAGGTTTCTCCCCCGCATCGGTATTTCTCTTTTTTCTTTTAGAGGATAAGCAGAGCCGATGCCAATTTTCAGGGCCTCAGCCGTTCTTTCGCCAATTAAAAGCTTATATTCGTTTTGGGCAAATTCAATTATATCCTCGTTAAGCTTATCCCCGGCTACCCTCAAGCTTTTAGCCAGAACAATTCCACCAAGAGAGATTATTGCTACCTCACAAGTCCCACCGCCAATATCAACAACAAAGTTTCCGCCGGCTTCTTGAACCGGAAGTCTGGCGCCAAGAGCCGATGCCATAGGTTCCTCAATCAAAAAAACTTCTCTGGCTCCGGCCGATTTTCCAGCATCAATAACTGCCTTCCTTTCTACTTCAGTTACTCCGCAAGGAATTCCCACAATAATTCTTGGCCTGGAATTCAAAACAAACCTTTTTTTCTGAGCCCGTTCAATAAAATATTTAAGCATTTGCTCTGTCACTTCAAAATCAGAAATCACTCCCGATCTTAAGGGCCTAGTGGCGACAATGTGGGCTGGAGTCCTACCAACCATTTTTTTGGCTTCCAGGCCGATGGCTAAAATCTGGCCAGTTTTCTGGTTAATAGCCACTACCGAAGGCTCTTGAATAACAATCCCCTTATTCCTAACATATACCTCAGAATTAGCAGTGCCTAAGTCGATGGCGATGTCCTCAGAAAACAGATGTAAAAGCCTGTTTAACATAATCTTAAAACTTACTAATATGCGAATTTAATAACTTTGTTTTTATTAGCTTTATTTCTCTCCCGCCTCGTCTTTTTAACTCCACCAGATTTCGTTTTAAAGTCCTCTCGCTTACTACTATCCTTATTGGGATTCCGATTAAGTCGGCATCGGCAAATTTCTCACCCGGCCTTTTGTCTTCTCTATCGTCATATAATACTTCAATCCCTGACTTTTGTAAATATTGGTATATTTTTTCTGCCGCTTTCTTAATTTTTGACGTATCTCCAATCGTTGAGGCATTAGCCGAGGCACGAGAAGCTCGCTGAAACAAGTTTCTTCTCCCGTCTCGTCTTTGACTCGACGAGCGAAGCTCTGCGAGTTGAATTAAATGAACCTGGAAAGGAGATACTTCTTTTGGCCAGCGAATTCCTTTTTCATCATGATGAACTTCAACGATTGCCCCCATTAATCTCGATAATCCAATACCATAGCAGCCCATTAAAATACTTTTTTCCTTACCTTGCTTGTCTCTCAACCTAAAATCGAAAGCTTTGGTATATTTGTCTTGAAGTTTAAAGATATTACCCATCTCAATCGCTCGGCGTAGCTCAAGATTTTTACTGTGGCATTGAGGACAAAACGGATGTTCGCGAATAATTTCCCGGTTGACAGCTACTCGGCATTTAGTACACACATAAATTTCATCTTCTCCATAAGGGGTGATAGCTTGGAATTCGTGGGAATATTTTGAAAAAGTTCCACCTGAAGCCAGTGTTAAAAAAGTTTGTTTTTCCAAATCACATCTTTTTAAAATTTGGAAATAGCTTTTTTTAACTTTCTCATAATATCTATCTAAATCTTTTTCATCTTTATGAAAAGAATAAAGGTCTTTCATTATAAACTCCACTCCTCTCAGTAACCCTGATTTGGCCCGAAGTTCGTCTCGGAATTTGTCTTGAATCTGATAGACGGCTAAAGGCAAATCTTTGTAGGACTTAACAAATTTTCTGACCAGCGGAGTAATAACTTCTTCATGAGTCCAGCCCAGGCTGAAATCTTTTCCCGCCCGGCTTTTTATTTTGAACATTTCGGGGTATTGCCATCTACCAGTTCTCTGCCAATTCTCTTTGGGATGGAGAGCCGGGAACAAGGCCTCTTGCCCGCCGATTTTATTCATTTCTTCCCGGATAATGTTCTCAATTTTTTTGAGAACCCTCAAGCCAAAGGGTAGGTAGGAATAAACCCCGGCCATCAATTTATCAACAAAACCGGCTCTAATTAAAAGTTGAGCATTAATGCTTCTTTCATCTTTGGGCGCCTCTTTTGAAGTTTTAGTAAAAATTTGTGACTGCCTCATTATTTCTAAAATAACCTGGCGACATCATTTATTGTCACCCAAATTAGCAAGACAATTAATAAAGTAAAGAAAACCGTGGTAATTCTTTGTTCTATTTTTGGGGAAACCGGCTTTTTTTTCACCGCTTCAATCCCTAAAAAAATAAGTTTTCCTCCATCTAATGCCGGAATGGGCAAAATATTAAAAATGGCAAGATAAATTGAAATTACAGCAATAAAATGCAGATAATAATTTATTCCCAGTTCGGCAAATTGAATCATTAATGACCCTATACCAACCGGACCCGTTAATTGAACGCCCGGAGGCAGCCCCTTGCCCGTAACTAAACCCCCTAAGGATTCTGCCAAGGTTATTACTATTGTCCCTGTAAGCGTAATAGTAGCTTCGATTCCCTTAATTGGTGCCTGGTACCAGGGATAAGATTTTATTACTGTTCTGGCTAAAGCTACGCCCATGGCTCCTTCGTCTTCTGGAGTATCTATCCTAGGGACTAAACTAACTTCAAAAACTTTCTTTCCTCTTTCAATGGTTAAAGTAACTTCCTCGCCTTTGTGTTCCTCGGTGAATTCTTGAACCTCTTTAGCTTTATTAAACTGTTTAAGAGTATCGCCGACTTTTATTCCGGCAATCTCTGCCGGCGAATCAGGTGCCACGGCAAGAACTTGAACTTTTGGATCTGCCAAGCTTCCATTTTCTTCATCGGAAACTCCCACCGACACACCCAGACCCATAACGATACTTAATAGAATGATTGCAACTATCCAAAAAGTTACTACTCCGCCGACAATAATCAAAACTCTCTGCCAGATTGGTTTTTCAGAAAAACTTCTAATGTCTTCGACACCACCTTCCTCGCCATAAAGTTTGACAAAAGCTCCAAAGGGCAAAAGATTTAGCGAATAAATGGTTTCACCAATTTTTTTCCCAATCAGACGAGGGGGCAGAAAAATACCGAATTCTTCAACTTTCACCCCGAACAGCTTAGCTAAAATAAAATGGCCGAGTTCATGTAATACAACCAGGCCTATTAAGCTAAAAAAGATAATTAAAATCGTTAAAATCATACTAATATTTCTTTTTTCTTTTTCTCTCCCAGGTTCTCTATTTTTTCGTTATACTCGTCCACTAGCTTTTGTAATTCATCTTTTCCTCGAAATTTATCGTCTTCCCTGATTTTCCCTGACCTCTGTCCTTCCTGAATCTCATCCCAGGCCTCTTCCCGCCATCTTCTAATTGTCTTTCTGGCATCTTCCTGTTTCTGAGATAAAAAACGAAGCAACTCTTTTCTATATTCTCCGCTCAAAGGAGGCAAGTTTATCCTGATGACGTCTTTATCTACTATAGGATTGGCTCCTATGCCGGTTTTTTCTAAAGTTGAGATGATTCCTCCAATATATGATTTATCCCAGGGCTGAATTAAAATTTGTTTTGGCTCGGGTATAGATATTGCCGCTAACTGCTTTAAAGGAAAATTCTGGCCAAAGCACTCAACTATTACGTCTTCAACTAAAGAAGGCGAAGCCCGACCAGTCCGAATTTTCGCCAATTCTCTGTCTAAAAAAGTAATTACCTTGTCCAGTTCCGGTCTGATTTTATTAATAATATCTTTATAACCTATAGTTTCCTGGTTCATAGTTCAAGCATCAAAATCTCCAAAGCCAGCCTTGGATTGACATTGGTAGTAGAGATCAAAAAATTAGTGCTTTGAATTTTCTCAAGAATATTCTTTATTTTAGAAATTTTGGAGGCGCCACCTATATCAATTCTATCTATATTATTTTTATTTAGATTGGAAAGCAAAATCTCTCGGAAATGAAATAGCCAGGTATTCAAAATTTTTTTTAAATCATCCATTTTAGAAAGCTTTTTGGCGTATTGGAAACGAAAGTTTAAATCAGATTTGGTCAATTCGACTATTTCATTTATCAGCGCTTCTCTTTCTTTAAGTTTTTGAGGATAGTTTAAAAAATCAATTACCACCCCCGGTTTACCCTGGGAAATTTGTGATATAAGCCAGCTTTTCTTCTCATCGATCCCCTTTTCTTTAAGGTAATCTTCAATTTCTTTTCTTGGCACCGGATAAAACTTAATAATTTCCACCCGGGAACGGATAGTCGGAAAAAGAAATTCCGGATATTCGCTAATTAAAATCAACAATGTCTCGCCTCGAGGTTCCTCTAATGTTTTTAAAAAACAATTTTGAGCTTCGGCATTCATCAAATGGGCCTGGTCGATAATGACTGCCTTCAAGGGCGCGGAAAATGGTTTCAGGGATAACCTCCAGTTTAAGTCTCTAATTTGCTTAATTTGAATCTCCTTTTCAGTCGGCTCAATAAAAATAAAATCAGGATGAGATTGTATAATATTGTTACCAAAAAACAATTTTATAAACTCGTAAGCTATTGTTTTTTTTCCTAATTTATCCTGACCAGAAAATAAATAAGCATGGGAAAACCTACCCAGTCTAACTGATTTCTTCAAAAATTGCCATTGCTTTTGATGCCCGACAACCATTATTTCTTCATCATAATACTCTTTTTATAGATGTCCAAATTTTCCAGAACTACTCCTGTTCCCTTGGCTACACAAGTTAAGGGATCTTCGGCCATAGTGCAAGGAACACCGGTTGACTGAGCAATTAATTCAGGAAGGTTTCTCAAAAGAGCGCCTCCGCCGGACAAGACCATACCTTTGTCCATGATATCGGCTGATAATTCAGGCGGTGTTTCTCTCAAAACCGCCTTAATTACCTGAATAATTTCCACTAAGGTGTCAGAAATTGCTTCGCAGATCTCATTGGCCGAAATTTTAATATTTTTTGGCAAGCCTGAAATTAAATCCCGGCCTCGAATCTCAATTTTCTTTTCTTCTTTTTCCGGAAGAGCAGTGGCAATTTTTATTTTTATTTCTTCAGCTGTCTGTTCACCAATGGCCAAGTTATGTTTTTTCTTAATATAATCGGAAATGGCCAAATCTATTTTGTCACCAGCTGTTCTAAGCGAACTACAGGTAACAATTCCACCTAAAGATATAACTGCTACCTCTGAAGTTCCCCCTCCAACGTCAACAATCATATTGCCCGAACAAGAGTTGATAGGAATACCGGCGCCGATGGCTGCTAAAATTGGTTCTTTGGCTAAATAGACAGCCTTAGCTCCGGCGTTCATCCCGGCCTCAATGACCGCTCTTTTCTCGGTAGAGGTAATACCGGCCGACACCCCAATCATTAATTCCGGTTTAAAAATTCGCCAGTGGCCGAAAACTCTATCAAGAAAATATTTAAGCATGGCTTGAGTAACTCGAAAATCGGCAATTACTCCGTCTTTGAGAGGACGATAAATTCTGATAGTATCGGGAGTTCTCCCTAACATTTCTTTAGCCGCTTCTCCTACGGCTAAGATTTTGTTTTCTGCCAAAGTGACGGCCACCACCGAGGGTTCTTGCAAAACCACCCCTTTCTGAGGAGTAAAGACAACTGAATTACATGTCCCAAGGTCAATGCCTATTTTCATGATATTTTAAGTATAGACAAAATGTCAGAGTTTAGCAAACCCCGTAGTGACCCCGCCCCCTATGCTTGCGACTAAAGCTACTTTAATCTCATTATAATTTAAGAAATAAGGGGAATTAATAATTTTAGCGACAAGATTAGGGGGCGGGACTGCTACGGGGCAAACCTATTTCAGTAAATAAAAATGTCCTCAGCCAGCGGCGTTAACTGAATGCCCCATCCAAGAATTTCAAAACTCTTCTTTATCAGATAGCGAGATCTTGTCTTCAAATTTCTAACAGGGTAAAATAGATAAGATATGTCAAAGAAAACCAGGACAATTTTGTTTTTGGCTTGCTTATTTTTGTTTTTTTTGACAGCACCTCTAATCATTTTGTATTCTCAGGGTTACCGTTTTGACTTGAATCCGCCAGTCGGCGGAATAAAATTAACTCAAACCGGAGGATTTGGCTTGAAGGCCGAACCCAAACAGGTGGAAATTTATATTGATGGAAAATTGGCCAAAAAAACTGATTTTCTTTTCGGCTCGGCATTGGTTGAAAATTTATTACCAAAAAGATATAAAATAGAAGTAAAAAAAGAGGGATATCTAACTTGGGAAAAGAATCTAGAGATTAAAGAAAAAGAGGTTGTCGAGATCAAAAATATTATTTTATTTCCAGAGAATATCGACTTTGTGATTTTAAACAAGGGAGTTGAAGGTTTTTGGTTTTCACCCGATGAGAAGAAAACAATCTTCCTCGAAACAGAGGAAGGTAGAGAAGACTGGGCTTTGAAACTCTATAACCTGGAAAGAAACATTAAAAGCCATTTAATTTCGGAAGCAGATATTAACCAGAGCGGAGCTAACTTGTTAAACTTAGAATTTTCCGAAGACTCAAAAGAGATTTATTTAGGTGTTGAGACCGCTGAGGCTTCGCCTGACTCGGCAAAAAAAGATCAAGAAAAAACATTCACTCTAAAATTAGACGAAGTGCCGCCGCGACTGGCCGAAAAAGAAGTCATCCCGTCTCCGGAAAATATTCTCACATCTAGAGAATATAACCAAGATGTCTATTATTTAGATAATACTGGCTATGTTTTTAAAAACGACCTGAGGATAAACGAAACCCCCTTTCCGGTAAAACCTGAGGCCGAATATGCTTTAGAAATATTTTCAGATTTCATATTTTTGGTCGCCGAGGACCAGGCACTTTATTGGTTTTCTCAAGAGACTAAATCATTTGAAATCTTTTTTGATAAAATAAAGGATTTAAAAATTTCTCCGGACAAGAAAAAATTGGCTTTCTTCTCAAGCTCGGAAGTCTGGATTTTATTCTTAAGAGATGAGGGGGTAAAAAAAACCGGCGAAAAATTGTTTCTAGTCCGGCTTTCAGAAAAAATTGGTGATGTTTTTTGGTTGAATTCTGATTATTTAGTTCTCAACTCAGGAAATAATTTAAAAATTGTAGAAATTGACGACCGAGATAGGATCCAAACTTGGGACATCGCCTCTACTCAAAGCTTTAACGCGGGGGGAAGAATCTATTTTAACGGACATAACAAGAAACTCTATACTTTAAGTGACGGGAATTTATTTACTTCGAAAAAACTATTTTAACCCCCCACCAATCTCGGTAAGAACCGTGGTAATAGTTATTTCCAAGAGGCGAAGCCGACTTCGTCTCCCGGAAGTGGTAATACCACTTTTTTTGTTAAGATTGGTGGGGGGTTATTTTATTCTTAAAATTATCCCAATTAATCTCGCCGTCACCGGCCATTGAGCATATTTCTTTAAATTGGCAATACTTACATTGCCAATTTTCTGGATAATCGGGAATTCGCTGAGGAACGACATTTGTATCAAGCTTATTCTTTAGAACGCTTAAATCTTTCAAAAGAGCTTGAGCTAAAGTAGAATTGTAATTAATTATAAATTCTTTTAATTCCAGAGTGTCTTTATTAATGTAAAGAAGAATTCCCTTGGGAATTTTAAAAAAATGTAAATAAAGCTGAATTTGGTTAATATTTTCTTCCTTGGCAGCGCTCAAATTTTTAAAAATCATACTGTTCATGCTTTTAAAGTCAATCACATAAAGCTCGTTACCCAAGGTGATAATGGCGTCGGCTCTGCCGGAAATCAGTTCTTGGGGAGGAATATTAATCTCGGAAGCCCTGACTATTCCCAGGCTTAATAGAGTGCTGAGAATCTGCATCTGCATATAATCTCCGTGGTCAAACATTCTTAAAACTCTCGCGTCCATTTTTTCCCGAGGAACGTTTTTAAACTTAAAAAAAGTTGCCCGGGTACACTTGCCGGCATCAGTAATATAAAAGTGATGCTGCTCCTTGTCTCTCTGCCTGTCCATATAAAATTTATCAATAAGTTCCTTAAGCATCGAAATGAATTAAAAATTCATTAAGTATATAAGTATAGTTTAGCGTTTTGACCATTGGGGCGCTCTTCTGGCTCGCCTTAAGCCGAACTTTTTTCTTTCTCTCATTCTCGGATCCCTTGTCAAAAACCCGACCGTCTTTAATCTTTTTCTGAAATCGGGGTTAAACAGAACCAAAGCCCTGGCAATTCCGTGCCTAATGGCCTCGGCCTGCGCCTTTAAACCTCCTCCATGAACCCGGGCTGAAACTCTAAACTTGTCAAGACACTTCATTTTCTCAAGAGAAGATCGGGCAATTTGTTGAAGCTCAGAAGTTGGAAAATATTGCTCTAAAGATTTCTCATTAACTAAAAATGTTTGCACCGCGGAACGTCCGAGGTTCTCTTCTTGGGCGCTTGTCTTTGAAGTAAAAAGTCGAATCCTGGCTACAGCCGTTTTTCTTCTGCCTTCGGCTTCATAATATTTTTCCAGCTTAGGTTTTGCCGCCAAAATCGGCTTCTCAATCGCTTTTTTAACGGCTGGTTTTTTTATTTTTTTCTTCGCCTGTCCGGCCAGGGATTTTCTCTCCTTTAAAGGTTTTTCTTTTTTTTCTATTTTTTTTGTTTTGGGCATAATTATTCCCCGAGTTTCTTTAAGAAGCGAGGGGCAAGATGAAAACAAGGTTTTCAGCGAGCGTTGGTTATTTTTAATCTTTTAATCATTTTCGCGCGTAATTTATTTTTTGAGAGCATTCCATAAACGGCTTTTTTGAAAACTTCGGCCGGATCTTCCTTAAAAAGTTTTTTTAAAGGAATAAGCCTTACTCCTCCTAAAAAACCTGAGTGGCGAAAATATTCTTTTTGCTCCATCTTTTTCCCGGTAATTTTCAAATTTTTGACATTTTTAATAATCACAAAATCGCCTATATCTTTATAGGGTGCGAAGTCCGGCTTATGTTTGCCGCGTAACAAAACAGCGACTTCTGACGCCAACCTTCCAAGCACTTTATCAGTGGCATCAATTAGGTGGGTTTTTCTTGTTATCATTTAAAATTGAAGCTAAAAATTATAAATTATTTTACCAGCTCTATTATGGCCATCCTCGCTCCGTCTGATTTTCTTCGTCCTAACTTAGCAATCCTGGTATATCCCCCTTTTCTTTCTTTATATCTTGGACCGATTTCGTCAACTAATTTTTTAACTGTTTGAGGAGAAAAAAAATTAGACAGAAGCCTGCGTGATTTTAAATCGCCGGTTCTAGCTCGGCTAATCTGCCTTTCTACAAAACGAGAAACTTCTTTAGACTTGGCCTCAGTGGTTTCAATCTTTTCTTTTAACAAAAGGGAGTTGGCTAGGGATTTCAAAAGCGCTTTCCTTTGGTCTTTTTTTCTACTTAGTTTTCTTCCTTTTTTCCTTTTTCGCATGTTTTTTTACGGGACTTTTTCGTTTCTTCGCCGAAACTTCCTCTGGCAAAACTACTTCTTCTTTTTTAAAGGTTTCGGCAAATAAACTAAAGTGTTTTACCAAAATTTCCGAGGCTTGATAAAATGCATCCTCCGGCAGAATGGTTCCATCGGTCTCAAGTTCTAAAAACAGCCTGTCAAAGTCGGTCCTTTCGCCCACTCTCATATTTTCAACCCGGAAAGCTATTCGTCTTACAGAAGTAAAGATAGCATCAAGAGGAATGGTTCCAATTTCTAATTTTTCCTTTTTTCTGACTTCCCGCGGAGAATATCCTATCCCTTTCTCAACCTGAATTTCTATTTCCAGTTCTGCCTTCTTGTCGGTAAGAGTAGCAATGGGACAATCTTTATTCACCAATTCTAATTGAGCCGGAATTTCGAAATCAGAACCTTTAATTTTTTTCTCGCCCTTAACTTTTAAGGTAGCTTTCTGAGGTTCTGCGGTATAAGCTTTAAATCTTAACTGTTTCAGGTTTAACATAATCTGGATAACATCTTCCAAAACTCCGGGAATGGTTGAAAATTCATGGGGAACATTTTTGATCTTCATTTGAGTAACCGCTGCTCCAGCAAGAGAAGAAAGCAAAACTCGGCGAAGAGAATTCCCAATGGTTACTCCGTAACCGGGATACAAGGCTTCTATTTCAAAAACAGCTTTATTTTTTTCTTCTTTAATAAGCTTTGGTTTGATAGGCAACGGAATCATAATTTGTAAAAGCAGGTTTGCGCAGATAGCTACGTGGATTAATACTGGTTTTCCCGTATCTTTCCGCGTTGTCATCCGCATCTATCCGCTTTTATTATCGCGAATAATACTCAAATATGGCCGATATTTCCACCGGCGGGGAAACTTCCTCAGGGTTCGGCTCTCCTATGACTTTTCCCCCTAACTTATCAATATCCAGTTCTAACCAACTGGGAGGTTTATGTTTCTTTAACGAATTTTTAAGATTTTGAAAAATAGCTTTTTTAACTTTTTGTTCCTTTATCGAGATAGCGTCTCCTTTCTTCACTAAATAAGAAGGTGTATTAATTGATTTACCATTGACTGAAAAGTGGCCGTAAGATACTAATTGTTGGGCTTGACCTCGGGAAGTAGCGAAACCCAATCGAAAAACAATGTTATCTAAGCGGCTCTCTAAAGTTTTTATCAACAAACTTGAAGCATCCTCTACCCTACCTCGTCTTTTAAGAATCTTCTTGACATAGTTTTTAAACTGTCTTTCCTTCAAGTTATACCAATTCCTTAGTTTTTGCTTTTCCCTTAATGCCTTCCCATAATCCGAAGGAGGGGTAGGTCTTCTTTTTTTCTTTTGGCCCGGCGGATAAGAACGCCTTATCATCGAGCATTTTGGCGATAAACACTTCTCACCTTTCAAAAAAAGTTTTATTCCCAAACGACGACAAATTTTACATTTTGAATTTAACATTTTAGACTCTACGGACTTTTGGCGGCCGACAGCCATTATGCGGTATTGGCGTAATGTCTTTAATTGCAATTATATCCAAGCCCCGAGCGGCTAAAGACCGAAGAGCCGACTCTCGGCCTGAACCAATTCCCTTGATTAAAACCGTGACTTTTTCAACCCCTATTTTTTTAGCAGCCTGAACCATGGTCTCGGCCACTTTTGAGGCAGCGAATGGGGTAGCTTTTTTTGTCCCCTTAAAACCAATATTACCCGCCGTCGTCCAGTATAAAACATTTCCCCGAAGGTCAGTCAAGGTTATAATAGTATTGTTGTAAGAAGAAGAAATATAAATTCGGCCCTCTTTAACTTTCTGAGGAACTGCTACTCTAATTTCCTTCTGAGTTTTACCCTCTATCTTTTCTCTTTCTTTTAGTAACTCTTCTTCGGTTTTAGTAATAATACGCTTCTTTCCCATGATACTATGTGGGGTTGGTAGGCGGTTTTCTGCCCGAACCCACTGTTTTTCTAATATTTCCTCTGACAGTCCGGGTATTGGTTTTTGTCCGCTGTCCCCTTACCGGTAGGCCTTTACTATGACGCGTCCCTCTCCAGGTACCAATATCTTTTAATCTCTTAATATTCATCATCGTTTCCCTTCTCAACTCTCCTTCAATCTTGTATTTTTTCTCGATAATCTCTCTAAGTCTTGAAACGTCATCTGGGGTTAGATCTTTAGCTTTTTGACCGGGGGCTATTTTTGCCTCATCCAAGATCTTCTTGCTTAATACTAAACCAATCCCATATATATAGGTTAAAGCAATAACTATTTGTTTATTTTCTGGTATGTTAACACCCGCTATACGTGGCATAGTTTCAACCTTGTCTTTGTTTATGCTTGGGATTCTTACAAATCACATAAACTCGTCCTTTCCTTCGGACGATTTTACAATGCTTACAAATTTTTTTAACAGACGGTCGTACTTTCATTCTTACTGACTTATGACTGAAATTTATCGTCACTCGTCATCTGTCATTGTCATCGGCCATTAGCTATTTGTTACTTGCCCCTATAAACTATCCTGCCCCTTTTTTCATCATAAGGACTTACCTCCACCGCGACTCTATCGCCAGGTAAAATCTTAATCCTGTATATCCTGAGCTTACCAGCAAGATGACAAAGTATCTCTTGCCCGTCGTCCAATTTTACTCGAAAATTAGTACTGGGCAAAGCTTCAATGACGACTCCGGTTTTTCTGGATATTTTTTTAACCATCGACAATAATCTTAACTTTAATAAATTTTTCCATTTTAGTCAACCCCCCGCCTCAATCCTTTTTAAAGAAAGTGGTAGGACTATCTACAACGAGGCGAAAGTTAAATCTGCTTCCAGAATAGAATAATGCCATATCTATTCCGAGATTGGTGAGGGATCAACGGCAATTTTTATCTTGATTTTATCCAAATTTTCGGGAACCTGTTTTACCCAAAATGGCCAAAGCTCTACTTGAGCCCGTGTGACTTCGGGCTGGTTTTGAAGAAAAAATTGAGTTTCGGTTAATGATTTTCCGGCCAGCACCTGCTTTAGAGAAGTTTCATCAATAGCTGAATAAATTTTAGCTTTCAACTTAAGAGAAAGCGTGACTTTTCCCCCTTCAAGATCAATAGCTTCTGGAGAATATTCTATCTTTAAGGTTTCTTGGTCAAAATTTTTATCAGCGGGAATTTCAGCAGTAATAAAGTCCTTGGAAAATTTTTCCAAATCTTCCTTCTTAAAAGATATCGTCTGCGTTTTAGCCTTTACTTGGAAAATGAATTTTTCTAATTCTGCTCCGGATTGAGCCAAAGAAAATGTTTCCAAAATTTCTGTTTGAAAACCTTCTTCAAGGGTGATAAATCCGGCTGGGATTTTACTTTTCAAGGCGCCTTTTACCTCCTTTGTTGCTCTTTCTGTTAATATTTTTTCAGCTTCTTCTAGGTCTTCTTGGGTAACCTCGAAAACCTCTTCTTTAAACCCCCCACTCATTGCCCCAGAAGACTTGCCATAAACAAGAGTATATTGAGAAGTACCAGCTAAACCGGGAACAGAAAAAGTTGAAGGCTCAATATTGTATTTTTCCCCTGGAGCATCGGCTACTACTTTTACGTCTATATGGCCTTTGGCCGGAACAACAACTCTTTCGATTGTTCGAAACCAAGGTTCTTCATCTTTTTCTAAGGAAGGCTTAAATTTTTCTAAGGGCGCCTGGAATCGGGTTTGGGCAATTAAAATCTGATCATTTTGATAATCGTTAAAGACCCTGATTACTCCTTCGGCCTTTTTTTCTACTGATTTTTCCCCTGATGAATTAAATTCCTGTGGGAAAGTTCCTGACTCTTCAAGAACAGCGCCGGGTATTAAACTAGCTGATAAATTAATATTTTCAACGCTCTTATCAACCGTTAATCTTGTCTCAAAGCTCTTAATCTCTATCTCGGGCCAGATCTCAATCTCTGCCCGTGATAAACTAAAGTAAGCTGTAATGCCGGCAATTATCAAAACTAAAGGAACTAAAATCAACTTTTTTCCCAACCTGTTCCTGGAAGGAGAAATTTTAAATTCCGGTTTCTTTTCTGGAAAAAACCTTTCAATTTTCTTTTTCTCCAATTTTCTAGGAGGTGAAATATCAACTACTCTTTTAGCCATTAGGTAAATTATACCAAATTTATTTTTATTTTAAAACTGCCCTTATCCGTCTAGTCCCTGAGCCACAGCTTTCTTCTTTTATAATTTTGAAATTACCCAGTTCAGACGTCCTTTTGACATGTGGACCGCCGCAAACCTCTTTTGAAAAAACTTCGGTCGCTGAGGTTCGCCCTTGGCTCACCTCATTTCCCGCCTCGCCCTCGCTCTGCTCGGGCTCAGCAACCGAATAAACAGTAACGATTTCTGAATATTTTTCTTTAAAGAAGGCTAGAGCTCCTGTTCTCACTGCTTCTTCATAGCCCATCTCTTCTTTTCTTATTTCCAAATCTTCTTTAATCTTTTGATTAACCAAACTTTCTACTTTTTTAATCTTTTCTTCCGTCATCTTCTGGAAGTGGGAGAAATCAAATCTCAGCCGCTCAGAAGTAATATCTGAACCCATTTGTTTGACATGTTTTCCCAAAACTTCCCTTAAAGCAAAATGTAGTAAATGAGTGGCGGTATGTAATCTTGTGGCTTGATAAGTAACTTCCTCGCCGATTCCACCAAATTTTTTTTCAACACCCGCTCTCGAAATCTGCCGGTGTTTTTCAAGTGCGTTCTCAAACTCTTTCTTATCCACCTTTAAATTTCTTTCTTGGGCCAGTTCGATCGTCAGTTCCAAGGGAAAACCATAAGTATCAAAAAGATGAAAAGCGTCCTCTCCTTTAATATCTCCTCTGGCGGAAACTTTTTCAAACTGTTTCAATCCTTCAGACAGGGTTTTCTCAAATTTTTCTTCCTCGTTTTGAATTACAGTTAAAATATCCGCCTCTTTCGATTCCACTTCCGAATAGACATCCTGATAAATTTTAATCGTTTTCCGAGCTAAGGGAATCAGAAAGTTTCTCGGCAGGTTTAGTAATTTTCCATACCTGATTGCTCTTCTTAAAATCCTTCGTAAAATATAGCCTCTTTCAACGTTAGAAGGCAAAATACCTTCAGAGGCTAAGAAAACTGTACCCTTGATGTGGTCGGCGATGATTCTGCGATAGCGGAGGTTTGAATCATATGAAACGGGAGAATTTTTAACGATTTCTTCGATAATTGGATAGAAAAGATCGGTTTCGTAGTTAGATCCTTTTTCTTGGATTACAGATGCTAATCTCTCGAACCCTATCCCTGTATCAACATTTTTTTGAACAAGAGGTTTGTATTCCCCTTTTTCATCCTTATTATAAGTCATAAAAACTAAATTCCAGATTTCTACGAACCTGCCACATTCGCAATTCGGCCCGCATAATTTTCTTTTCCGACAAGGTTCTGGCCACTTTTCATAATGAATCTCTGAACAAGGACCACAAGGACCGACTGCCGAAACCGGCCCCCAAAAATTTTCTTTTAATCCGAATTCAAAGATTTTTTCTTTTTTTATGCCTTTTTTATGCCAAATTCGGTAGACCTCCTCATCTCTCGGAATATCGCTTTCACCCTTAAAAATTGTTACCCATAGTTTTTCTTTCTGTAAACCACACTCTTTCTCTAAAAATTCTAAGGCGTAATCTATCGCTTCTTCCTTGAAGTAATCGCCAAAAGACCAGTTTCCTAGCATCTCGAAAAAAGTATGATGAACGTTGTCTCCAACCTCGTCAATATCGTTGGTCCTGAAACATTTCTGACAAGACGCTACTTTATTGCCATAGGGCGATTTTTCGCCCAAAAAATACCGTTTAAACTGCTGCATGCCGGCCGTCGTAAAAAGAACCGAAGGATCAGTAGGTATAAGCGAACTTGAGGGCACTATTTGGTGCCCCCTTTTCTTAAAAAAATCTAAAAACCGCTGACGCAGCTCATTGGAAGTCATATCAACAATTTTGATTTTTGCATTTTAGACTTTGAATTTTGCCCACTCAAAGATGACTGCATCCTCTTTTTGACCTTCGCTTCCACATATAATATAACAAGAATAGAAGCTTGGTTTAAGAGTAGCGGTCGGCTACGGTGGAAGCGACAAAAGATTCAGGCTTTATTTTAGGCTCAAAACCATTTCCCCTAATTAAACCGGTCACTTCCTTAATCATATCTTTGGTTTTGCCGTTTTCTCCGATATCGGCATGAATATAACGGAATTGATAATGAGAGGAATTTAATAATTCCTTGATTCTTTTTTCAAAGCTCTTTCTTAGATACAAAGCCAAATTGCAAGATAAAAAAACTTCTTCCAAGATTCTGGTTTTCCAATTATAAAATTTTCGGTTTTTGTAGCCAATTTTTTTAAGAAAGAATCTTCCCCCTTCCCCAACTCTTAAAACAACCACCGCCACTGGGAAATGAGGTTCTTCTCCGGAAGAAGAGTCACAGCCAACAATAATATCGTAAAATCTCTCTGGTTTTTCGTTTATATAAGCTAAAATCTGATCAATCACTTGGTTAGCCTTCAAGTCTCCCTGGGTGGGATTATAAAAATTTCCCTGCCCGATCAAGTCCTGTTCACCAAAATTTGGACGGGCTTCAAAAAAATTAGTCATAATTTAACTATTTTATCTTAGCAAAAGAAGAGCAAAAATCAAGACTGACTAACGTTTCTAGCTATTTTAATAAATTCTTTGGCTTTTAAAGAGGCACCGCCCGGTAAAAGCCCTTGAAATCCAGCCTTTTCAATATAAATCTGGGCATTTTGCGAATCAACGCTACCACCATATATTATCCTGATTCTTTTCTTCATTTTCTTCTGAATTAAAATCCTCATTCTCTCTGCTCTCTCTGGAGGACAAGGCCGCCCACTACCAACAGCAAAGAGAGGCTCGTAAGCGATAACTAAACTTTTAAATTCTTTTGGAGAAATTCCCTTTAAATCTTTTTCTATTTGAGAAATCTTATCAATACATAGAATTGGCTTTAATCCTTCAGATATCACTGCTTTTATCTTTTTATTTATCATCTCGTCGGTCTCTTTTTGGTATCTTCTTCTTTCCGAATGCCCAATAATTACATATTCTGTTCCCAGGTCTTTTAACATCTTTAGTGAAATCTCACCTGTATATGCTCCTCTCTCTTCCCAGAAGCAATCTTGAGCTCCTTTCACTTTTAGGGCCGGCAAAAAAACAAACGGGGCGCAAATAACTAACTCAACCTTTTTAATTTTTTTAATCCCTTTTTTTATTGAATTAAAAAGCTTTTTAGCTTCAGTTAAGGTTTGGGGGTTCATTTTCCAATTAGCAACAATTAAAGCTTTCATAATTTTTGACTTCTTAGGTATTCGGCGGCTTTCTCAGGCTCTATGGTTGAAATTTCCATTCGCGCTCCCAATTCAAAACCGGCCCAGGTACCGGTTTTGGGTAAAATTGTAAAATGCCAGTGATAAAAGGGATAATTTCCTCCGTCGCAAGGAGCCGTCTTTAAATAAAAATTATAAGAAGGATTATTGAGTGCTTTATAGAGTTTGCCGAGAACGACTTTGAAGACTTCGGCTAATTGCCCCTCCCCCTCTTCGGTTATCCTTTCAAAATTAGGAAGATGTTTTTTGGGCGAAATAATAACTTCAAAGGCCACTTTAGAAGCAAAAGGACAAACGGCTAAAAAATCTCTATTTTCAAAAACAACTCTTTCTTTAACCTTTCTCTCCCAATTACTCATCTGGCAATTAACACATTTTTTGTTTTGTTTAAAATACTTTTGCGAATTGTTAAGGGCTCTTCGTAGGTCAATATCAAACAAAGGAGAAGTGATAATTTGAGAATGCGGATGAGGCTGAGAGGCACCGGCTTCGGCTCCCTGATTGTGGAAAATTGAAACATAATTAACAAAGGGTTTTTTCATTAGAGCCAAATATCTTTCTTTATAACTGTCAATGACCTCCTTTATGTTTTCAATTGGCAATAAAGCCAACGATTTTTCATGATCTCTGGTAATAACTAATTCACAAAAACCAACAGCATTCATCGTTTGATACAAATTACCTTCAACTCTTTTATCCCAGTTTGGATGGGGCAAGAAAGCTGGAAATCTATTAGGAACAACAATGGTCGTCCAATTTTTGGGAATTCTCTGCTGCAAAGGAATTTTTTTGCCATGGCAATAAATTAAGACCGGTTTTTTTTGCGCTTCAATATTGCAAAAAGGACATTTGCTTTTCGGAATTTTTATTTCAATTCTTTTTTCTCTTCTGAATGTTTTTGGCCTCTTGGCTCTGCCTGTAGCAATGACCACCCAGTCCTTGCTGGTTAGATCAAAGCGTAATTCCGAAGGAAATTTTATTTTTTTATATTTTCTCACCATATTAATTATTCAATTATAACCCTTTTTCTTTTCTACTGCAACAAAATAAAAGCCGTCTAATTTTCGAGACGGCCGCCGAATCGGCTCCCCAAGTCGGTCTTGAACCTGTCTAATAAGAGGAGATTTCGGTCTTTTGGAGAATGATACAACCACGCGTCTCGGTCTGGGCTGTCTCAAAAATATAACAACAGTCAAAAATATCTGAAAGTAATGATGGTAAATTTCAAGCAAAAATGAAAGAATCCCCTTTCGGGGATTTTTTCAAATTTCTTACCAGCGATCTCTTCGGTTTCTATCGAATCCTCGATTTCCGCGGTCAAATCCGCCTCTTCGGGGACGAGATTCCATAGGTCTGGCTTCATTTACTGTGACGTTTTTTCCGTCAATCTCTTTTCCGTTGAACATTTCAATGGCTTTTTGAACTTCTTCTTCTGAAGACATTTCAACAAAACCAAATCCTTTTGAACGACCGGACATTTTATCAATAATCACAGTCGCCGATTCAACGGCTCCGGCCCTAGAAAAATTCTCTTTTAGAGTTGCTTCGGTGGTTTCGTAAGATAATCCACCAACAAATAATTTTTTTGCCATGTTCGTTCCTTAATAATTTATTAATATTAATTAGTAAGCCGACCGCTGTTTTTATTTTCTTTCAAAGCTTACATGATTAATAAATTACGTAAGGAAAAGAAAATTAACAGAAACTTACCTTATCATAATAACTTGCCGTCGCTAAAAAGCCAAGGGATTATTTTTTATTCCTGTGTTTTTTTAAAAACCTACGATGTCTTGTCCTGTTTCTATATTTATTCGGGTTATGTGAGTTTTTCATGATTCCTTCTCCTTAATATTTTCTTTTTCCTTTGAGAGAGAAGTAAGCCATAAAATAAATGGTCTCCGCAGCTTATCTATAGACCAGTTATCGTCTTTGAGAAGCAAGGCTTTCTCTATTCTGAAACGGGAAAGCAAAGCTGTCGTAGCCTGTAAATTTGAAGGAGATAACTTATTGTGTTCTTCTAAAAACTGCTTTTTATTTAGGTGCGGGCTTATAATCTTACGGACTTTTTTGAATCTTGGAATCATATTTTATAAATAAAAAGTAACTCTCGGTCGCTGTGAGTTGCAAATAGTATTGATTGATAATCTTTTCTGGGATGGTAAATATGCCTATTTGTAGATCCGAACTCTCAACTACTTTTATCTTACATTAATTATCTTAAAAAATCAAGTCCTGCTAAAAATCACGCAAAGGACGATTTCAAAAACAAAGCCTCTCAGTCACCCTAACGGCATACCCATCTAGGTCTGCTCCCCCGACTGGACGACGTTAGAATCTGTTGCTAAACAAAAAACCAGCTAATAATAGCTGATTTCTTGTCCTAAATAAATCTTCTTTTGAACACTTATTATAGTTCTAGCTTACTTCTATTTCTTTTGGGTTAGGCCCATATTGGTTTTCTCCAGGTTGACTGCCTTGGGCAAGAAAAACAATTAAAATAATGCCACCTATGATAGGAATAAAGTTAATAAGCCACCACCATCCGCTGCGATTAGTATCGTGCAGCCTTCGTACCATTACGGCAATACTAGGAATTAAAACAGCTAGCCCATAGAGATATGGGAGAAAAAAGAGTGCTTTTATGAATAGGGTAAGTAAACCAATCACGAAACCAATTACGGAATTGCAAAGAATAAACATCCAATATTCTTTTCTTCTCGCACGTCCACTAAATACAGCGTATTTTTTTAAAACCTCAAGATAATAACTCATTTTTTTATTAATTTTATTTAACAGACGGCCTTTACCTTATTTTACCAAAAAACCGCCTTCTTGAGAAAGCGGCGGGGCGGCTCCCCCGACTGGACGATGTTAGAACCTGTTTGAAATAAAAAAAGAAGGAGGAAGCACCTTGCGGAACTTCCTTCTTAGGATGGTTGATTATTCCCAGAGAATTATTTCTGTCTCCGTTTCCCTATCGAATACCATCGCAAAATGAGGAACACCACTCCTATACAGCTGAGTGCCATCGTGATAGGGATGTATGGAATATTCGAACCACCATTTCGAGTAAAGATGATTCCTAAGATTATACATAGCAACCCTGCTAGACAGAAAATAATACCTGCGATACCGAAACCTTTCATAGTTTCACCTCCTTTTGTGTCCTATCAGCATTATAACACATAAATTATAGATTTGTCAATAATAGACACCTACCAAAAACCGCCTTCTTGAGAAAGCGGCGGGAAATCGGGGCTCCCCCGACTGGACGATATTAGAACCTGTTTATGATTAATCCCTTATTTTATCAGAGGGTATAGAAGGCCCCTTCACAACCATTAAGAGGGTCCCACGGTCAACGTCTATTACTCGTGTAATTGATTTTGCTTTAATAAAAACACAATCGCCTTCTTTTAGTTTTAATGAAACATTGTCCACTTCTTGTTCCATGGAACCCTTAACCACTATACAGAATTCATCAATTATGTCGTGGTGATGTTTTTCATTAATATGTCTTTTTAGTTCATCCGAATTCATAAATGCGATTTCTATCTTTTCTGAATATATTGGAGCTTTTTCAAAGGCGCCACACAAATAACCCCTCGTATTCTTATTAAGTTCATCTATAAATTTTTTATCATTAATTGAACATTTATAATGCATATTTTCATTCTACCAAAAAACCGCCCAAATAAATAGGCGGAAATTGTCGGCTCCCCCTATTGGACACGTTCAGAACCTTAGATTGGATAAGAATAAGGGAAGAATTAGAAATTATTAGAGTTTATTTTAAAGAATACATTCCCAAAATGGTTGCTATTTAAAGAGTGTATTCAAGCATTTTTTATAGAAATAGATATTTTTTGACTATTTTTTTGGGGTATAAAAATAGTGCCCGGACTGCTATCCACAGCACGGGCACTTTGATTCCCAATTTCTGGGAACATTAGTAAAGGATGTCGTAGAGCCGGAGTGCTTGCTCAATGAGGAAACGCATTCTGGGACCAACTATCTCTATCTCGCTCAGTTTGTCTCTGGGGACGAACATAACTTCTCCTTTTTCCAACTTCTCTCTAAATACCTGGGTTTCCTGAATTGCAGTGCTCCAGGGAATCGGGATAGAGAATGCGAGATCAATCGTGATGCGTTCCTCTTTGGTCTCCTTGTCCGTATAAGGACGCCATAACCAAGCAGGTGCCATCAGAAGGGGTCCCGGAAGATCGAGAAGTTCTAAACCACTTTCCTCCCGCAATTCTTGTGCTATCGTGTTGAAGATAGATCCCTGGTATTTCTTTACCAGTTCTTCGGCTGAAGCAACGCTTGCGAAATGTTGGATCTCAGCTCCTCCGCCTGTCATCTCCCATTTACCAGAGAGATCCTGTTGGTAGAGCGAATCCTTTTCTAACCTCCTTCTAAGAAGCGGATTCCCGTCTTTGATTACTTGGCCGAACACACCGATTCCGGTGCCCACCGCTCTGTCCTTTGCTAAAGTCCCTTGACACTCAGCAAGAATCTTTTCCTTGTCAGACATACTTCACCTCCATTAAATTATTTTTGCGCTAACAAAACAATACCACATTTCTGTGATATTGTCAACTATTTGCTCCCCCTGCTGGACACGTTTAGAACTTTGGATTGGAAGAAGATAAGGGAAGAATTAAGAGATTTTAGTTTTATAAAATAAAAGAGACGGGATCAAAAGAAACCATCTCTTAAATTTTTGCTCTATGAAAATTATTAGCGGTCGGGGTCATCGGAAAAAATCCTAACTGGCTCACCAGTATCAGGAGTAATATTTATAAGATACCCTCCATCAACTACAAGCGTAGCTCCGGTAATATAATTTGCCATATCCGAGCAGAGAAAAAGAATTGGACCTGCAACCTCTTCCGGCGAACCCCTTCTGCCCTTAGGAATTCTTCGGCGATAGCGATCGATAATATTGGATTCTTCAGATCTTACCGCACCCATGCCTTCGGTGGCAATCGCTCCAGGTGCTACAACGTTCACATTGATATTCCGAGATGCAAGCTCGATTGCCAACGCTCGAGTAACACCGATGATAGCCGACTTAGAGGCTTGATAGCTTGTTCCAGGAAGATGAGCTGCCAACCCCTGAATAGAACTTACGCTGACAATTTTTCCTCCGTCCGGCATGTGGGGAACGATACTTCTTGCACAATTAATATATCCGTAGAGATTGACATCAAGAATGTGTCTGAGATTCGATTCGGGCATTGTTATTAAATTTCCTAAATCATTAAACTCAATGCCTGCATTATTCACGAAAATGTCTGGTTTTCCCAGTTTTTCCAACACGGTTTTTATCATCCGCTCGCAATCAGAAGATTTAGCAACATCAGCCTCAATAAAAAGGGAGCTGTCTCCGTTATCTTTTGTCGCCTTCGCCGTTGCTAATCCAGTCTTGGAATTTATATCCACCAAAACAACCTTTGCTTTTTGCTTTACGAATGCAAGGGCGACGGCTTTCCCGATTCCTGAAGCAGCACCAGTGACAATGGCAATTTTTCCGCTGAAATCTAAGTTATAATTCATAGATTTACCTCCTTTATATATAATTTCATTTCGATTGTTAAAGATAGATAAATTATAATTGTTTTTCTAAAAAAATCAAGCCCTGATGGCTTGAAAAATCGTAACTCCGGGGATGGGATTCGAACCTTTTTAACTAACGTACTTGCGAGTGATTGAATTCCATCTTATCTTGAACAGATCCAGGGCCATTTTAATGATGCTTTTAAATTTTACTTTGCTTTCAGGATCGTTTTTCCAGTGAACCGGTATTTCTTTGATTTTATAACCAAGCTTTTCGGCAATAACTAATATTTCAGCATCAAAGGCAAATCTATCAATTTTACATTTAGGAAAAATATCTTCAGCCACTTTCTTAGTAAAACACTTAAAGCCACACTGGGTATCCTCTACTTTCCAGAGGCCAATAACTAATTTTCTGAATAATTTAAATCCCTCCCCTAAAATTGTCTGCCTTAACCATGGTTGAGGAGGGTCTAAGATTGCTCCTTTTATATCTCTTGATCCAATAACCATATCTGCTCCTTTCTTGAATGCCGAGCCCCGCGAAGCGGGGCAAGGCGTGAAATCAGGCGAAGTCTCAACGAACTCCGGCCACATTTTTTCTATCTGTTCAATCGAAGTCGAATTATCAGCGTCAGTAAATAATCGATACTCCCCTTTCGCGCTTAACATCCCTTGTTTGACGACGTAACCCTTGCCGTTATTTTTTTTATTATCAATTAGCTTTAAATTTTTAATTTTTAACTTCAATTTTTCAGTTATTTGAGCGGTTTTATCAGTTGAGCCATCACTCACCACCAGAATTTCGTAATCGTAAGTCTGCTTTGATAAATACTTACCAATGTCTTCCAAGGTTTTAGGGAGCCGTTTTTCTTCGTTGTAAGCTGGAATGACGATCGAGAGCTTCATGTTAAATTATTATATCACAGTCAAAACCTTAGAACCATTTTTGGTTAGGGCTATCGTGTGTTCGAAGTGGCAAGAAAGAGAACCGTCTTGAGTTTCAAAACCATAGTTATCTTTTGCTTTTCTAATTTTCCAATCGCCTACCGTAACCATTGGTTCTAAGCAAAAAACCATTCCTTCTTTAATCTCGGGGCCAGTTCTCCTTTTCCCATAATTCAAAATCTTTGGGTCTTCGTGCAATTCCTTGCCAATTCCGTGGCCACAAAGATCTCTCACAACGTTAAATCCTTGGCTTTCAACGTATCTCTGGATAGTATTTCCAATATCACCAAAAGTGTTCCCTACTCTCACTTTTTTGATTCCTCTTTTTAAAGCTTTTTTGGTTACCCTAATTAACCGTTGAGTTTCCGGATCAATTTTTCCAACTGGCACAGTAATTGCCATATCAGCGTGAAATCCCTTCCATTGAATACCCAAATCAAGCGAAAGTATGTCCCCTTCTTTTAATTTTCTATCAGAGGGAATGGCATGGACGATTTCTTGGTTGATAGAAGTACATAAAGCAGCCGGGTATCCTTCATGTCCCTTAAAAGAGGGTTTGCCTTCGGATTTTAAAATCAGGGTCTCGGCGACCCTGTCTAATTCCTTTGTGGTAATACCTGGCTTAACTTTCTTTTCTAACTCTTTTATAATTTCAGCCAGGATTTTTCCGCCTTCAGTTATTATTTTAATTTCTTCTGGAGTCTTTATCGAAATCATTTAATCTTTTTTAAAATCTCTTTAAAAACATTTTCAATGCTCGGTTCTCCATTTATCTCGACTAATCTTCCCTGTTTTTTGTAATAATTAATTGTTTTCATTGTTTGGTTTTTATATTCCTCAAGTCGTTTTTTTATTGACTCTAACTTGTCATCGACCCTAGTTATAAGTTCTCCCCCACATTTATCGCATTTTTTAAGTTTTTTAAATTCTCCTACCCAGGGGATAAGTCTGCCACATTTTTTACATTGTCTTCTTTTGGTTAAACGATTATATGATGTTTTTCTTGAAATATTAAGGACGATAACTTTTACATTTTTGTCCCATTCGTACCAATTTAGAGCTTCGTCCACCAGAATAGCTTCAAGAATTATTCTGGTCCACCCGTCTAAAACCATGCCTTTAATTTTGGGCTGGCGTTTTAATCTTTCTAGTGCATTACCTAAAGTTTTGACAATAATAAAGCTGGGGGCTAACTCACCTCTACCCATAACCCCAGTAAGTTTTCCACCAGTGAAATCGCCTACTTTCTGACGAGCCCTAAGAACATCGCCACTTCCCACATATTCCAAGTCAAATTTTTTAGCAAGTAATTTAGCCTGCGTTCCTTTTCCCGATCCCGCTGGACCTATAATAATAAAAGCTTTTGTTTTTTTAGAAAGTTTCATACTCTCTCATTTCTAATTGGGCTTTGATCTGGCGCATGGTTTCCAAAACCACGGAAACAACAATTAACAAGGCCGTTCCGCCAATCAAAAACCGGAAACCTGCTACCGAGGTTACTGCTTGAACAATAGAAGGCAGTACAGCAACTATTCCCAAAAATAAGGCACCGATCAATAAGACTCGGTTTAAAATATAGTACATAAAACTGGCCGTGCTTTCTCCGGGCCTTATTCCCGGGACAAAACCGCCCATTTTCTGAAGATTGGTGGCAATGGCCTTCGGGTCAAAAGTAACAGCAGTATAAAAATAGGTGAAGAGAACTACTAAAATAAAAAGCAGAGATCCGTAAACCCAAGGGTTTTCAAACCAAATTCCAATAGTTTGAGCAATTTGGCCTACTGTCCCGCCAACTCCAGCTAGAAAATTAGCAATCATACTCGGGAAAAGTATAATTGACAAAGCGAAAATTATCGGGATTACCCCGGCCGGATTAATATTTAAAGGTAAGTAGGTTGAAACGCCGCCGTACATTTTCATTCCTCTTACTCTTTTGGCGTAAGAAACCGGAATATTTCTTCTGCCTTCGTTAATCAAAACCACGCCGGCGACAATCACCAAGGCTATCAGAAAAAACAGCAGATAAGCCGGGAGATTGCCCGTTTCCCAGCTAGCCAATGTTTGATAGATATCCATTGGTAAACTGGCCACAATTCCGGCAAAAATTAAAATAGAAATTCCGTTACCAATACCTTTTTCTGAAATTAACTCACCAAGCCACATTAAAAGAATACAACCGGCCGTAACGGTTAGAATTGAAGTAAAAAGCATAGTCGGCGAAAGAGGAGCGATCACCTGCTGGCGTTGAAACAAAGCAAGCATAGCGTAACTTTGAAGTATGGCAAAAGGAACAGCCAGAATTCTAGCATACTGATTAAATTTTGCCCTGCCTTGCTCGCCTTCTTCTTTATATATTCTGTTCAAAGCGGGGAAAATCATGGTTAATAATTGCATGACAATAGTAGCGGTAATATAAGGGCCCAAGCCCAACATGGCGATAGAAAGATTCTCCAGGGCGCCGCCGGTAAATATATTCAGAAGACCAAACATTTGAAATTGCCCGAAGAAGTTTCTTAAATTTTCGGAGTCAATTCCGGGAATGGGCACATTAGCCATTAATCGGAAAATAACAAGGACTCCCAAAACAAACAAAATTTTGTTTCGTAAGTCTCTAATCTTGAAAATTTGGACGATTTTATTTAACCACTCCATGGACTTTTGCAATAATTTCCTTAGCTTTTTTAGAAACTAAACAACCTTCGATAGTTAATGGTTTAGTAAGCTTTCCTTTACCTAAAATTTTAATCTTGGGTATTTTCCCTTTTATTTTACGAATTAATTGTTTTTCTAGCAAGATTTCTGGTGTAATTTTCTCCTCTGAATTAAATTTCTTTTCTAAGGCTTCTAAATTTACAACCACAATTTTCAATTTTGCTTTTTTAACTTCTGATTTTTGTCTGTAGCCTCTTAGCTTTGGATATCTTTTAATTAATTCTCTGATAGCCGGTTTAAACCTTCGGCCGGCCCTAGATTTCTGGCCTTTTATCCCCCGACCAGAATAAGTACCTCTTTTGCCTCCGCGGCCAATGCGTTTTGACTTTTTTGATTTGTGAATTGGTTTAATTTCGTGAAGTTGCATATTTAATTTTTTTGAGGGCCTCTATGGTCGCCCTAGCATTATTTAATTTATTTCCGGTTCTGCTCAAAATCTTAGATGAAATATTCTTTATCCCGGCTAGCTGACAAATAATTCTTACTGTTCCGCCAGCCACCAAACCCCGACCTTTTCTTTGAGGCCTAAGCAAAATCTGGGCTGGTCCGAGTTTGGCCTCTACTTCATGAGGAATAGTATCTTCAATAATTGGGATTTCGATTAAGTTTCTCTTTGCTTGAAAAGTGGCTTTTTCCACCGCCTTGGCGACATCTAACCCAGAAGCTACGCCTACGCCCACTTTCCCGGCTCTATTTCCGGCAACGATTACTGCTCGAAACCTTAATTTTTTCCCCCCAGCTCTGGTATGAGCTACTCTGGCCAAATCCAACAGCTTGGATTCAAATTCATCCTTTTTCTTAAATCTATCTCCCATATACTTGTTTCTTTGAGTAAACATAATTAAATTCTTAAATTTGCATTTGAGATTAGAGATTAAAACTTAAGCCCTCCTTCCCTAGCTCCTTCGGCTACTGCCTTCACCTTCCCATGATATTTGTATCCTCCCCGGTCAAAGACTGCTTTTTCAATCTTTTTTTCCCGGGCTCTCTTAGCAATTAATTCTCCGGTTTTCTTTGCCTGTTCGATACTCGATTCACCTCTAGCTGAAACAATCGTTTTGCCTCTATCGTCATCGATTAATTGAACATAAATATATTGATTAGATTTAAAAACAAACAGACGCGGCGCTTTTGCAGTTCCGAATATTTTGGCTCTAACTTTTTTATGACGTCTATATTTTTTCTCTTGTTTTTCCAGCATCGAAGTAAATTTATTTATTGAGATGGTCGCTGAAGTAAGACTTCATCTTTCGTTTCGCTTCGCTCGACGCGAGATGAATTATAAATTCAGCGAGCATAATTTTATACGGCCGTTGTTACCACTTTCTTCCCTGCTTTTCTTCTAATTACCTCTCCCAGATATTTAATTCCTTTACCTTTATAGGGCTCAGCTGGTTTTACTTTCCTTATTTTGGCGGCAGTTTGAGAAACCTTTTCCAGGTCAGGACCAGAGACAGTAATAAGATTTTTTTCCACTGTAAACTTTACATTTTCTGGTGCCTTTATTTTAACGGAATGGGTAAATCCGACAAATAATTCTAAATCATTTCCTGTTACTTGAGATTTGAAGCCTAGACCTTCTATTTCCAATTTCTTTTCAAAGCCTTCGGCAACTCCTTTTACCATATTGGATATTAAGGCTCTGGTTAAACCCCACAACGCTCTGGTTTGTTTGTTTTCAATCCGGGGTAAAACAAAAATTCTTTTTTCTTTCATCTCAATCGCAATTTCAGGTCTAAATTCTTTAGAAAGCTCACCCTTAGGGCCTCTAACGATAACAATATTCCCCTCAATTTTTACTTCTATGTTTTCCGGTATTAAAATGGGTTTTTTACCTATTCTTGACATAATTTTAATCTCTTGATTTTACTTATAGTAACCCTGGTTCTGCAGAATAGTTACCATACTTCACAAATCATCTCTCCTCCCAGTTTATTTTTTCTGGCTTCTTTATTGGTCATTAGGCCTTTTGAAGTGGAAATAATTGCTACTCCGTAACCTCCTTTAACTCTTTTTATTTTATTCCAATTAGAATAAATTCTTTGACCGGGCTTTGATATTCTTTTTAATCCGGAAATTGCCGGTACATCATCACTGTATTTTAAAGTAATCTCAATAAGTCTTTTTGATCTTTTCCCTTTTTTTTCAATTTTCTCAATAAAGCCTTCTTTTTCAAAAATTTTACCAACCTCATATTTTAAATTCGAGAAAGGAACAACAACCGTTGAATGTTTCACGGCCAGAGCATTTCTTATAGAAGTTAACATGTCGGAAATAGGGTCCATGGTGGTAATTATGATTTTAAAAATTGGCGGTTTACCATGAAGATTTTTTTACTCCCGGTATCAATCCTTGATTAGCCATTTCTCTAAAACAAATTCTGCATAACCCAAATTTTCTCATATACCCTCTTTTTCTACCACAGCGAAAACAGCGTCTGACAACTCGACTTTTATATTTTGGTTTTTTTTGCGATTTTGCTATTTGCGCTTTAGTCGTCATTGTTTTATTGGAAAACCAAGTAACCTTAACAATTCTATACCCTCTTCACGACTTTTTGCTGTGGTAACCACTGTTATTTCTAAGCCAAAAATATTTTTGGCTTTTTCTGGCAGAATTTCCGGGAAAACAATATGTTCTCTGATTCCGATAGTCAAATTTCCTTCTTTATCAAAAGAAGAAGCCTCTATTCCTTGGAAATCCCGCAACCTGGGAAGATCAATATGGATTAATCTTTCTAAAAAATCAAGCATCTTTCTTCCTCTCAAAATAACAGCAACTCCGATAATTTGGTCCTTTCTTGTTTTAAAGGTAGAAATTGATTTTTTGGCTTTCCTAAAAACTGGCTTCTGGCCAGAGATCAAGCTCAGGTCTTCTAGGATGACATTTTGAATCTTTTTTTGTTCATCGGAAGTCCTGCCGGCAATCAATCTTCCGAAACCAACATTAATCACCGTCTTTTCAATCTTAGGAACCTCCATAGCGTTCTTGCAACTAAACTTCTTCATCATTTCAGGAATTACTTCACTATTATATTTATCTTTTAGTTTAAGCATGTAATTGATTAATTTTTAAATTTCTTGTCCGCACTTCTTGCATATCCTGTATTTTTTCTTATCTTCTGCAAATTTGTGTCCAGTCCTGGTGGCTTTTCCGCATTTCGGACAAATTAACTTTACATTTGAGATATCAACTGGTTTTGGTAGCTGGATAATCTGACCTTTCTCTCCACTTTTTTTAGGTTTCTGATGTTTTTTTATCAAATTCACACCCTCAATCGAAACTTTTCCTTCTTTCAAGATAATTTCTAAAACTTTACCCTTCTTGCCCCTGTCTTTCCCTGAAATTATTAAAACTGTATCGCCTTTTTTTATCTTCATATTAGCAAAATAAACGCTGAATAATACTATATTAACCGCACTTTGATTTTGTATCTATCATTGTTATATAAGCTCTTTTGCCAATGCCGCTACTTTCTCGAATCCTTTTTCTTTTACTTCTCTTGCTACCGGCCCTAAAATTCTTCCTCCTTTAGGAGCCTTTGTCTTCCCTTCTAGGATAACGCAAGCATTGTCATCAAATCGGATATAGATGCCTGTCGGCCGACGCAAGAATTTTTTCTGCCTAATAATCACTGCCCTGACTACATCGTGCTTTTTTACCAGTCTTCTTGGTTCGGCTTTTTTAATTGTTCCGACAATAACATCTCCTAATTGGACATATTTTCTTCTTGAACCACCGAGAACATGAAAACACTGAAGAATCTTTGCTCCCGTATTGTCAGCAACTTTTAACATTGTGCGTGGTTGGATCATGATAATTTATGAACGAAGTGAATAATATTATCACCCCGCCCTCTAATCTCTATGTCTTTATCAAGCTTAACAAAGTAATGACTACCATTCTTTTAATTATTAACTTTGTCATATAGCGTAGAGGGCGGGGTCTTCGGCAAGCTTTATTGCTAAATCTTGCCTACGACTTTCCATCTTTTCTCTTTACTAATTGGTCTGCATTCTTCAATTATAACCTTATCGCCGATTTGATGTGTTTCATCGGTGTGGGCTTTATATTTTTTGGAAACCTTGTATCTCTTCTTGTACTTTGGATGCTCCTTCAGTTTTTCAACCCTAACCACTACCGTTTTTGTCATTTTATTTGATATAATTGTGCCCGTTAATTGTCTTTTTGGCATAAGTTTATTGTTTTAATAAGGTCAATATTCTGGCAATTTCCTTTTTTATTTTCCGAATTTCCCTAACATTCTTTATTTTACCAGCAGCTAAATCAAATCGTAATTGTCGCAATCCCTCTTGCGAACTTTGAAGTATTTTTTGTAACTCAGTTTTCGATTTTTGCCGTAATTCAGTTAAGTCCATTTTTAATTAAGCTTCCGTTTATAGGTTCGATGAGATAAATCTCATCTTTCGCTCAATTTATATTTATCTCTCGAACGTCGAAATGAAATATTAATTTCATTGAGCAAGTAGAGATGAAAAAAATTTATTCTCTCCGACTTACAAATTTAGTTTTAACCGGCAATTTATCAGCAGCCGTTCTCAGGGATTCTCGGGCGACCTCTTCCTTTATTCCTTCTAATTCAAAAATAATTCGGCCTGGTTTAACTGGGAAAACATAATGATCAACTGCCCCTTTCCCACCGCCCATTGGCACCTCAACTCCTTTTTTAGTAACTGGTTTTGCCGGGAAAATTCTAATCCAGAGTTTTCCCCCTTTTTTCAGATAGCGCAAGATCGCCCGTCTGGCAGCTTCAATCTGTCGAGTGGAAACTCGTCTTGTTCCTAAGCTTTTCAAGCCGAACGAACCAAAGACTAATTCGGTTGCCCGATTTTCGATCCCCTTTGAAACGCCTTTTCGCCACTTCCGATGTTTAACTTTTTTTGGATATAACATCTCGCAAATAATAAGCGAATTGCCAGCAAACAATGAACCGGTGTTTAAATTTTATTATTTGCTTTATATTTGCTTAAAATTAGTTTTTTATTAACGAGTCAACTATTCAAATTTTTCGCCTTTATAAATCCAGACTTTTACTCCGACTGTTCCGTAGGTACAATAAGCCGTATCTTGTGCAAAATCAATGTCAGCCCTTAAGGTCTGTCTCGGAAGTCGACCCTTTTTTAACCATTCAGTCCTGGCAATTTCTATCCCACCTAATCGACCGGCCACCTGAACCCTAGCTCCTTCAACTCCCTTGACCGTCGTGATCTTATCCAGAGATTGTTTTAAAACCCGCCGATAAGGAATTCTTCTTTCAATTTGTTGTGAAATGTATTGAGCAGTTAAGGCAGCTGTCGCCCAGGGATCTCTAATTTCTCTAATTTCCAGTTTTATTTCTTTGCCCGCCATAGCTTTAGCAGAGATAGATTTTTCTCCTTTAAAAATTTTCTCCTCTAATTCTTTTTTTAAGGATTCCACCCCTCCTCCTCCCCTACCAATAATCAGACCGGGTCGGGCGGAAAAAATTATAATATTTGTTTTCCCCGTAGCTCTCTCAATTTGAATTTTCTCAACCCCTAATTTCCCAATCTTCTTTTTCAGAAATTGCCTGATTTCAAAATCCTCCTTTAGTAACTTCCCAAAGTCTTTTTTGTAAAATCCCCGAGATTCCCAATCAGTTATTTGTTTTATTCTAAATGCTTTTGGATGAACTTTCTTAGACATATTAGAACGCTTTGCGCTTGAATATTCTCCTGACGCCTCTTTCAATTATCGGTTTTCTTTCTTCTTTTTCTGGTTTTGGTTTTGGTTTTTCTATCTTCGGTATTTCTTTAATTTCTCTCTTTTCAACGGGTTCAGGACGAACTTCTTTTTCTGTTTTTTTAAGCCTCTTAGCTTTTTTCGGTTTTTTCACAATTTCATCTAATACGATGGTTACATGAGAAGTTCTTTTCTGAATTGGAGTGGCCATTCCTTTAGCCCGCGGCATCCATCTTTTATATTTCGGACCTTCATTTACTAAAATCTTAGAAATATAAAGATTTTTTTCTTCTAATTGTAAACCCATTTTGGCATTGGCAACAGCTTGTTTCAAAAGTTTAAGCACAATCGGCGCTGCTTTTTTTGTTGTAAAATTCAAAATTGTCTGAGCTTCCTCGACTGATTTTCTTCTTACTAAATCAGCAACTAGTCTTACTTTGCGGGGCGCGATTCTTAAATATGAGAGTTTAGCCGTCACTGACATAATTATTTTGATGTTTCTTCTGGCGTTTGCTTTATTTGGGCAGTTTCTTTTTCAGCCACCTTTGCCTCTAACTCTCTCTGCATTCTTCCTCCGTGTCTAGCAAACTTGGTGGTTGGAGAAAACTCGCCGAACTTATGGCCAACCATCTCTTCAGTTACTTTAACCGAAATAAACTCCCGTCCATTATGAACTCCGAAAGTAAAGCCAATCATTTCCGGCGTAATGCTACAATCCCGAGCCCAAGTCTTAATAACTTCCTCGGGTTTAGCTTTCTTGATCTTTTCTAATAATCTTTGATAGATGTATGGGCCTTTTTTTGAACTTCTTGTCATCGCAAATTATAAGTTGATCTTAAACGAATTAAAGCGGATAAATTCATTGTCTTATTATTAGCGAGCTCTTTTCTTAATTATTAACCTCTCAGTCCATTTTTTTTTCCTGGTTTTTACTCCTTTAGCAGGTTTCCCCCAAGGAGTTTTGGGATACTTTAAACCAATTGGTGTTCTTCCTTCACCGCCGCCATGAGGGTGATCGACCGGATTCATTGCTGTGCCCCTGACGGTCGGTCGCCAGCCTTTCAATCTCTTTCTGCCCGCTTTACCAATTATCTCAAATCTTTTCTCGGGATGAGAAACCTGGCCAACCGAGGCAAAACATTGCTGAGGTATCTTTCTGATTTCTTTTGAAGGAAGCTCTAAATTAGTATAGGGCGGTTCTTGAGCAATTACTTTGGCCGAAGCTCCAGCTGCCCTAACTATTTTTCCGCCCTTACCCGGCTCTAACTCAATATTGTAAACTTGAGTTCCTACTGGAATACTTACTAATTTTACTCTATTGCCGATTATCATTTCCGCCGTTTCCTGACAAACAATCTTATCTTCAACCTTTAAATCTTTAGGAGCTAAAATATATTTTCTTTCACCGTCCCCGTACTCAATCAAAGCGATGTAAGCGGTCCGATTGGGATCATACTCTAAGGCAATAACCTTTCCCGGAATTCCCAATTTTTCTTGTCCAAAATCAATCAAGCGATAAAGTCGTTTTACTCCGCCGCCCCGATGACGAACAGTAATTCTGCCTGATCTTCCTCGACCAGCTTTTTTCTTTAAAGATAAAAGTAATTTTTTTTCCGGCTTTTTCTTAGTTAAATTTTTTTTCATCGTGAATAATTAACTAACCTTAAGTGGATTAAAAAGAATGAAATTTTTATTGGTTTATTATTGGTCATAGATTCGCTTATTATTAGCGAGGTAGGACCTCGATCTTCTGTCCTTCCTTTAATCTAATAATTGCTTTTTTATATCCTTTTCGCCAGCCACTAATCCTACCCAACCTTCTTTTCTTGGCTGGCACTTTTATAATTTTAACATCTAAAACATCTACCCCATACAACTCACTAACCGCTTTCTTAATCTCTGATTTATTAGTTTTAGGAAAAACCTTAAAAACATATTGATTTTCCTTTGCCAAATCAGTTGATTTCTCGGTAACCTGGGGAGTTTTTAAAATACGGTAAGCTTTGCTAATTTTTACTTCTCGAGTCTTTGTTATTGTCGACGGCCGGCCTTTAGCCTTGACTGTCTCCTTTTCTAATCCTCTCTCAGGTTTTATTTGCTGAGTTCTGGTTTCGGTAGCTTCCGTCTTTTTAATCTCGGCCGGTTTTATTCTTTTCCTTTTAAAAATGTCTCTGATGCCCATATAAGCACGGTTGCGTTGTTAAATTTATTATCTTTTGACAAAAGTATCTTTTATTACTTTTATTGAATCTTTCGGCAGGACTAAATATTTAAAAGAAAGGATATCCAAAGCATTAAGATCTCGGGCCCAGAGCGTCTCAGTTTTAGAAAGATTTCTAGCCGCCAAAATTATATTTCCATCATAATCTGGTAAGGCAATCAAGACACTGCCTTCCTTGAAGTTTTTAATTTTTGATTTCCAGCTCTCGAATAATTGAACCAAGAAATTGGTCTTTGCTTTTTCTAATTTTAACTCATCTAAAACTATTAACAAATTATTCTTAAGTTTGCCCGATAAAACCATAAAGAGAGCTTTTCTTTTCATTTTTTTCGGAATTTTTTTCTTAAAAATCTTTTCTTTTCTTGGTCCGAAAGTTACCCCTCCTCCCCGCCATAAAGGTGAACGAATTGAACCGTGTCTAGCCCTACCCGTACCTTTCTGTCGCCAGGGCTTTCTTCCTCCGCCCCTAACTTCTCCCCTGTTCTTGGTATGAGCAATAACTTTTCTCCGGTTTGCCATCTGCGACACTGCCACTTGATGTATTAAATCAGAATTTATCTTCACATCAAAAATCTCCTTTGGTAATAAGGTTGTCCCCACTTCTTCACCTCTCTGATTGTAAAGTATCGTTTTCACAGCTCTGAAATTATTTTAAAATTTGAATTTAAAAGTTTAAAATTCATATTTATCCTCTAATTTCTAAAAGAGTGCCTTTTACTCCAGGTATTGCCCCTTGAACAGCGATTAGATTTTTCTCTAAGTCAATTTTAAATATTTTTAAATTTTTGACTGTTATTCTTTCATGACCCATTCTGCCAGCCATTTTTTTACCTTTAACCACTCTTTCGGGGAAAGAAGAGCCAATCGAACCCCCGGTTCTTAACTCATGTTTTGTGCCATGAGTAGTTGATCGACCGTGAAATCCCCATCTCTTCACCACACCGGCAAAACCCTTGCCCTTGGAAAGTCCAGCAACTTTAACCACATCTCCTTCTTGAAAAATTGAAACATCGATCCTGTCTCCTTCTTTATATTTTGAAATGTCCATATCTCCTCTAAATTCCCTTAAATATCTGAATGGCTTCTTTTTTTGTGTCTTTTTTGTTTTTTTCTCCTTTAGCTCCTGGAATCCAATTTGAATTGCTTCATAGCCATCCTTCTTGTCCGGCAATTTACCTTTGGCAACACTTTGAGACTCTGCCGTTTTAATTTGAGTGATAATACAGGGACCGGCCTCAATCAAAGTCACAGGAACAACATTTCCTTTCTCGTCAAAAACTTGAGACATGCCTGATTTTAGACCGAGAATAAACTTCATATTCATAAAAGATAGCAGCACAAATAACAGAAAACCGGGTAATAACCCGGCAATCTACCATGGTTATTTTATTTACTAAGGCTCAAATTTTAAATTCATTAACTTTAACCATTTAAATTATACAGTGAAAATTTATTTTTGTAAATCTTCTGCGTCTTTCCGCCTTGTTATCCTCGTTTATCAGTTTTGACAAATCACATCTTGATTTCAATATCTACTCCGGCTGGCAAAGTCAGACTCATTAAAGCGTCAATCACTCTTGGGGTTGGGTTGATGATATCAATCAGCCTTTTATGAACTCTTGTCTCAAATTGCTCCCGACTATCTTTGTGTATGAAAGAAGAACGGTTGACGGTGTATTTATGAATCTCGGTAGGTAAAGGAACCGGACCTGAAATCTCAACTCCATAACGACCGGCCACCTCAATAATTTGTTTAGCCGAATTATCAATCACTTTATTGTCATAAGCCCGTAATTTAATACGGATCTTGGGCTTAATCTCTTCTTCGATTGCTGCTGCCTTATTTTTGACCATCTTCTTCAAAGGAACTCTTGCTAATTATAAGCGAATCTTTAGCGGATAATAAACTAATCAATTCAATTCTCTTTTTATTCGCCTCTAAATTCGTTTCCTACTTGCGAGGCTTATTTAATTATTTTAGCAACCACCCCTGCTCCTACGGTTTTTCCACCCTCTCGAATAGCAAATCTTTGTTTTTCTTCAAGGGCGATCGGTGCAATTAATTTAATTTTCAAGTTAATGGTATCACCCGGCATAACCATTTCCGTCCCTTCTGGTAGAGTAATGTCTCCGGTAATATCGGTAGTTCTGAAATAAAATTGGGGTTTGTAGCCGGCAAAGAAAGGAGTGTGTCTTCCGCCTTCTTCTTTGCTCAAAACGTAAACCTCTCCTTCGAATTCAGTGTGGGGCGTAATACTGCCGGGTTTTGCCAAAACCTGACCCCTCTGAACATCTTCTGTTTCTAAACCTCGTAAGAGAACCCCCACATTATCTCCGGCCCTTCCTTCATCTAAGACTTTTCTGAACATCTCAAGTGAAACAGCCACACTTTTAGCTGTTGGTTTAATCCCTACTATCTCTACTTCCTCGTTCGGATGAATTACCCCTCTCTCAATTCTCCCCGTAGCCACTGTTCCTCGGCCGGCAATTGACATAACATCTTCAATCGCCATTAAAAACGGTTTATCTATTTCCCTCTTGGGTTCTGGAATATAATCGTCAACTGCTTTTATCAAGTCCAAAATTGGCTTGGCCGCTTCTTCATCAACTGATTTTATCTCCAGGGCCTTTAGGGCTGAACCCCGAATAATCGGAATTTCGTCTCCGGGAAAATTATATTTTTTCAGAAGCTCTCTCAATTCCGACTCCACCAGATTAATCATTTCCGGGTCGTCTACCGCATCGCATTTGTTCAAAAATACCACCAAAGCGGGCAGGCCCACCTGTCTGGCCAAAAGAATATGTTCTCTCGTCTGAGGCATCGGACCGTCAGCAGCTGAAACAACCAAGACGCCGCCATCCATTTGAGCAGCTCCCGTAATCATATTTTTGACGTAGTCGGCATGCCCAGGACAATCAATATGGGCATAGTGACGTTTATCGGTCTCATATTCCACGTGGGTAATGGTGATAGTCAACCCTCTGGCTTTTTCTTCGGGAGCGGCATTGATTTCATCAACCGTCCATTCTTTGCCCGCCAATCCTTTTAATTTCAAAACATGAGTAATGGCCGCAGTTAAAGTGGTTTTCCCATGAGCGACGTGGCCAATGGTACCAACATTGACATGAGGCTTTCCTCTAACAAATTTTTCTTTCTCTGCCATAAATTTATTAACGAGTAACCCGTAACCAGTAATCATTGTTCGTCTTTAGCAGACATTTACTTATTACTAGCTACTAATCACTAGTCACTTAATTATGTTAATTATATTACTATTTTATTAACCTTTAAAAAATAGTCAACCACCTAGCATTTGACTTTTATCAAAAGCTGGCTGGTTAAATATGATTAATATACTTTAAATAACAGATAAATGGTTGGAGGTCAATAGTTAGATTGTGAATAATTATCGTCTTTTACCATCAATGATTTCTTGCATTATATTGTTAGGAACCTCCTCATATCGGTCAAATTCCATTGTAAAGGTTCCTCTTCCTTCTGTCAACGATCTCAAAGAGGTAGCATATCCGAACATTTCGGACAGAGGGACCTTGGCGTCAACCACTTTTAAATTCAATCTGTCTTTTGTTTCTTCAATTCTTCCCCGTCGGGCAGATAAATCACCGATAACATCGCCAAAAAAATCTTGAGGCGAAACAACTTCTAATTTCATTATCGGCTCTAATAAAACCGGCTTGGCTCTTTTAGAAGCTGATTGAAGAGCCATACTGCCAGCAATTTTAAAGGCTAATTCCGAAGAATCAACATCATGAAAGGAGCCGTCATATAAGGCGCAGCTAAGATCTACCAAGGGATAGCCGGCTAAGATTCCTTTGTCCAGGGCTTCTTTGACTCCTTTTTCCACGGCCGGAATAAATTCCTGAGGAATAATTCCGCCCTTGATCTCGTCGATAAACTCAAAACCCTCTCCTCTCTGCTTTGGCTCTACCCTCAGCCAAACATGGCCGTATTGACCCCGGCCGCCGGTCTGGCGAACATACTTTCCTTCCGCTTCCGCCATTTCTTTAATTGTTTCTTTATAAGCCACCTGAGGCCGGCCGACATTCCCTTCTACGTTAAATTCTCTTTTCATTCGGTCAACAATAATTTCCAAGTGCAGTTCACCCATGCCAGAGATAATAGTTTCGCCCGTTTCCGGATCTCCTTTGATGCGGAAAGTCGGATCTTCTTCGGCTAATTTCTTTAACGCCAAACCCATCTTTTCCTGGTCAGCCTTGGTTTTTGGCTCAATGCGAATACCGATAACCGGTTCAGGAAAAATAATTTTTTCCAAAATAATGGGTTGTTCCGGGTCGCAAAGAGTATGTCCGGTGGAAGTGGCTTTTAATCCTACAGTGGCCAGAATGTCTCCGGTAAAAATTTCTTCCACCTCTTCTCTTGAATTGGCGTGCATTCTTAAGATCCGGCCAATCCTTTCTTTCTCTTGGCTAGTGGTATTTAATAAATAGCTGCCCCGTTTCAAACTTCCAGAATAAACTCGAAAATAAGTTAATGTTCCAACATAAGGATCGGTGGCAACCTTAAAGGCCAAGGCCGAAAAGGGCTCTGAGTCCTGTGGTTTTCTCTCAATTTCTTTTCCGGTTTTGGGGTCGATTCCTTTAACTGGCGGCAGTTCTGTAGGACTTGGCAAATAATAACAAATGGCATCTAAGACTGGCTGAACTCCTTTGTTTTTTAAAGCTGAGCCGGTAAAAACTGGAATCAATCGGTAACCAATCGTCGCCTTTCTTAAAACGTCTCTTAGCTCCTCAATAGAAATTTCTTCCTGAGCTAAATATCTCTCCAGGAGCTTTTCGTCTTCAGCCACAATTTTCTCGACTGACTTTTCTCTCCATTCTTTGGCTTTTTCTAATAAATCATTTGGGATATCTTCTTCTACTACTTCTTCGCCATGATTTCCCTTAAACTTCAGAGTTTTCATTTTCAATAGATCAATCACGCCCTCAAAGGCACTTTCTGCGCCAATAGGAATTTGCATAGCTACTGCATTGGGCGATAATTTCTGCCAGATGGATTCTAGGCTTTTATAAAAATCGGCTCCCATTCTGTCCATTTTGTTGATAAAACAAATTCTCGGAACGTTAAATTTATCAGCCTGACGCCAAACTGTTTCTGATTGAGGCTCCACCCCGGCCACCCCATCAAAAATTACCACCGCTCCATCCAAAACCCTTAACGACCTCTGTACTTCAGCCGTAAAATCAATATGACCTGGGGTATCAATAATATTAATGCGTATTTCGGATGGATTACCCCGCTCGCGACTTTTAGTTTCCAGCAGCGTCCAAAAGCAAGTGGTGGCAGCTGAAGTAATAGTAATTCCTCTTTCCCTTTCTTGGGTCATCCAGTCCATAATAGTGTTCCCTAAATCAATATCGCCGATGCGATGGGAAATTCCGGCATAAAACAAAATCCGCTCGGTAGCGGTAGTTTTACCGGCGTCAATATGGGCAATAATGCCTATGTCGCGACATTTTTCAATTGGATATTGTCTGGGCATACTAGGTAGTAGAAATTCGACTAATATTTTGCTACGCAAAATTATAATAATACCGCTAGGTAGTCGAATTTTCACTACCTGGCATGAAATTTACCAGGCGAAATGAGCAAAGGCTCTGTTTGCTTCAGCCATACGATGAGTATCTTCTTTTTTCTTCACGGCGACTCCTGTATTATTTGCCGCTTCAATTAATTCACCAGCTAATTTTTCTTTTATTGATTTGCCCTTTTTAAATTTTGCCGTCCGAATTATCCAACGTAGAGCCAGCGTCTCTCCTCTTTCATCAGACACTTGCCTCGGTACTTGATAAGTCGCTCCGCCAATTCTTTTTGGTTTTACTTCTAATAAAGGTTTAACGTTACTGAGGGCTGAACCAAAAACTTCCAAAGGTTCTTTTTTGGTTTTTTCTTTTATAATGTCAAAACTCCCGTAAACAATTTTTTGGGCAATAGTTTTTTTCCCCCGGCGCATCACCTGATTAATGAATTTGGCAACGCTAATGTTGTTATAAACAGGGTCGGGCGTTATTTCTCTTTTGGTTTTCTTTTCGCCTCTCATGTTATTTTTCACGCTTTGTTCCGTACTTGCTTCTTTCTTGTTTCCTCCCTTCCACTCCGCCGGTATCTAATATACCTCTGACGATGTGATATCTTACTCCCGGCAAATCTTTGACCCTTCCGCCGCGAATTAAGACAATTGAATGCTCCTGTAAATTGTGGCCTTCGCCGGGAATGTAAGCGGTCACTTCCTGGCCACTGGACAATCTCACTCTAGCCACTTTCCTCATGGCTGAATTTGGTTTTTTGGGAGTAAGGGTAAAAACCTTAAGGCAAACTCCTCTTTTAAACGGAGAAAAATATTTTCTCGGCCGGTTTTTCAAAACATTAAAACCGAATGCCAAAGCCGGCGTCTTGCCGCGCTTTTTGGTTTTCTTTCTTCCTTTTTTAATCAGTTGTCTGACAGTGGGCATAATAAATTAAACTTTAACAAAATTAGGTTTAATAGTCAATACTAAAAAAACGGAGCGCCTACGATAAGTTTAAAAATAAAACTGATAATCAAAGACAGGTAGCGGAATAAAAAGAAAAAAAGGAAGAATAAAATAAAAATGCCGAATTGACTCAAAAATATTTTAAGCTTTTCAAGCTCCGGAGGTAAAAAAGTAAAAAGAATATGAGAACCATCCAGGGGAGGAATTGGTAACAAATTAAATATGGCCAAAAGAATATTTATAAAAACAATATAACTGAAGATTAAAACAAGGCCAGGCGTAACGGCAATCTCTGGAAAAAACCTTAAAGTCAAGCCGAAGATTAAAGCAACTGCCAGGTTTGATCCGGGACCGGCCAAGGCCACCTTAGCTGAACCGTATTTTTGATCTTTAAAATTATAGGGATTCACCGGTACCGGCTTTGCCCAGCCAATTAAAAATGGACTTCCCATCAAAACTAAAAACAGCGGCACCAAAACAGAACCAACCGGATCCAGGTGCCTGATTGGATTTAAAGTCAGACGGCCGGCATATTTGGCAGTCGGATCGCCCAAATAATTAGCTACTGCTCCATGAGAAACTTCGTGGATGACTACAGAAAAAATTAAAATGGCGATTAAAAAAATATATTCCATAATGGTAATATAAATCAGTCGCTCCCCCATCTCTTCCAATATAAGACGTTATTAGTATAACACATATTGTAAAATTTTTAAAAATATTTTAATATTGAATTATATGCCCGGTAGTGAAAATTCGACCGTCGAGTCGAAGACGAGACGAAAGAAGAAAAGTATTTCTTCGTACACTGCTGTGGCATTGATAATCATTAATTAGTCAAATTTCTACTACCAGGTATGGCAAAAGAATGTCAAATTTGCAAAAAAGGAAGTACGATGGTCTGGAGATTGAAAAAACTCCGGGGAAAATACAATCCAACCATCAAAAAAAGAAAATATCCAAACTTACAATGGGTAAGGATTCCTTCTGATGCTAAAAAACCGGCTTACAAAAAATTCGCCGGCAAACGAATTTTGGCCTGCGCTAAATGCATCAAAACATTGGCTAAGAAAAACTAATCTTTAATTACGGGCCATCGGATAATGGTAGTCCATGCCCTTGGGGTGGGTAAAGCGGGCGTTCGATTCGCCCTGGCCCGAAAATTTTTCCTAAAAATTTACTTTTTATTAATCGTTTCCCTAAAAATATAAAAACTCACTTCCCGATTATTCAAAAAACGCCCTCACCAAGGACGTTTTTTGATGCCCTGTGCTTCTTCTAGAAGGTTCGTATCTGGAAAATTATTTAAAGTGGGTGTCTAAGTCTCCTTCCTATGGAAAGAGAACATATCCGACTCCCAAAAAGAACGTTTGACCAGAATCTAACTAGAAGACACAAGGCTAATTATATTTTACCTCTTGGTCAAACTATTAGTCAAGTCAAAGCTCTAAAACGTCTGCCATTTGTTTTATTAAAGAAACCGTTACCGGCGCCGCCAATAAGCTATAAGACGGGATTCCCTCATCATCCAAAATAACCCACGGTTTTTCAATGATCCTTACTTTTTTTTCTTTTTCGTCCCATTGATAGTTATATTCGGGAGTAATTTCGTAATCATCAACGAATTTTTTAGCAGCCTTTACCGGCAAAGAATTCCTTAAAAAGATTTTGGGAATTCCGTAAAGGGAAAAAGCCTGTCTTATCAATTTCTCATCTAACTTCAGCCTTTCTTTTATCGGCGCTATCCCTGATTTATCTCCTTCTTTTTCAATCATTTTTGCTCCCGGGCAACTTGGATTGTCACAAACTAAATAGAACTCTTTTTTTCTCTTATCGTAATCTATCTTTGAGGTGGGGAGCAGTTTAAAATTTCTTGAGGTCTGGCATTTAGGGCAAACTCTTCGCCATTTAATTCTCTCATCGATGACGCTTTCGGGAACGTCAATCAAAACAAAAACATCCAAGTCTTCTCGATAACCGATCAAATCCCGAAAGAACAAAGAATAAGAAACCTGATCCAGGTCCCGGGGAAAACCATCAATAAAAAGGATCTTCTTTTCTCTCCTGAATATTTCTCTCTTTACCAAGGCTAGAATTAATTCACTCGGCAAAAGAGTTTTCGTGCTTCTTTTTTCCAAGGCAGAAAATACTTTTTTAAAAGGGAGCCATCCCCGATAATTTTTCTCCAAGAAGAAGTACAATTCTTTTTTTCTTTTCTTGTCCTTAAGTTCTTCATCCACTCCCCTGATCATGTCGCCAATTGAGAAATGCGTTATCTTTTCTGGACTGACTATTTCGGCAAACATTTTTGAATAAGTTCCCTTACCGGAATTTTTCTTCCCCAGAAAATAAGCAATGAAGGTGTTTTTTTTCAAATACTCCCTCAATTTGGCGATTTCCGGCCCGGCTTTTAATCGAAAATAAGCCGCTCTCTCTTTCGGGTCGGCTAAATTGAACTTTTTTGTTACTCCTTTTGTTTTGGTTTTGAATATTGGAAATTTCATAGCGTAATTTTCAAATTCTTGCCATCGCTTATAATTTTAATATCTCCGTCTTTGTCGGTTCTCAAAACAGTTATATCATATTTCTCCAAAGTATCCAAGACCTCTTGATTGGGGTGACCGTAGCTATTGTCTTTGCCGACGGAAATTACAGCAATTTCCGGCAAAACCTGCTCTACAAATTCTTGGGCAGAAGATGTCCTGCTGCCGTGATGGCCGACTTTCAAAACGTTTGATTTCAATCTTTCCGGAAGCTCTTTTGCCAAGGCTAATTCTACTTCCTGATAAGCATCGCCAGTAAACAAAAAAGAGTTTTCTTCAAAAACGAGCTTGGCGCTTACCGAGGTATTATCAAGATTTTCAGTTTCTTCTCCTGCAAAACTCTCAAAAGGATATAATATCTCTAAAATTGCCTTTGAACTGATAACCCTTTGGCCAGCTTGGGCAATATAAATTTCAGCTCCTTCTTTTTCAATCGTCTTTTGCCATTCTTGGTATAGCTGGCTGTTGTAATTAACGCCGCTCCATAAAATATTTTCCACGCGGTATCTTTCTAAAACATCAATCAATCCCTTGAGGTGGTCTGAATGGGGATGAGTTAAAACTATCAAGTCGATCGTTCTGTCCCAAAAAGGCATCTCAGCCGCTAATTTCTCCAAGATAGTAGAATCCGGCCCGCCGTCAATTAGAATCTGATGTGATTTCGGTGTTTCAATAAATATTGCATCGCCTTGGCCGACGTCAAAAAAATTAACTTCCAAAAATCGGGGTTGCGATGACTCATAAACAACAATCCAGGCCAAAATGTTTAAACCGATAAGAATACCAAAAATAATAAAAACAGGGCTCTTTTTCATGTGAATATTCAGTTTTTATTATATCACAAAACCCCATCCTGCCAGATAAATTCTGTTTCTTGCCTATTCTTTCAGGCGGTTTTTTGGTAGGATAAATAGATGATAAGACCTAAAAATTATAATTTTTCCCAAGGGTTTTTGTCGCTGATTTCTCTTTTAATTGTTCTAGTCATTATTGTTTTGATATTCGGCATTTATTTCGGATTTAATAAAATCAGAGTCAGTAATAGCGGTCAATCTGGCCAGCCAGAACAATTTTCTCCCCAAGAGGAGATTCAAAAAGCAAAAGACGTAAAGGATCTATTGGAATCTCAACAAAAATCGTTAGAATAATCGGTTGAAAAACAATTACTGGAATAGAAATGTACCAGTCAGGTTTTAATCCCAGTAGTAGAACCTGCGGGTTCACTACGGGACTTCGCATCGTTCCGTCTTCGTGAAAACAAAACCGGGTTAAGTTAAATCCTAACTCGGTTTAATGTTTTACAAAAATTTCCGGGCGATAGTCACCCGCGATTCTTTGTATACTTAGGCTTTCCCTAGAATTCGGAACATCTTTGTTCCGCACTTGGGACAAGTTCCGGTCATCGCTCTTCTTTTTACTCCGCCCTTTCCTTTCATCGGAACTTCTTTTGGGTTTTCCATTTCCCTTTTTGCTTTACATTTTACGCAATATGCTGTTGTTTCCATAGTTTAAAATATATAAAAGTTAAGTTTTCAAGCTCGACCTTTCCCCTCATCACTTTGCAAGAATTCGTCTTCTGAAGAAAAAATTATATCTGCTGAGTCTAAAATTACGACAAAGTGGTGGGGGGTTTGTTATCCACAACTTATATTAGCTTATTTTAAGCAAGAACAATAGTCAAGTCCGCTTATTTTATGCTATCTCGCCTAATTCTTTCAATAATTTTTCCGTTTCAATCCCGTACATTTGACAAATCTGGCCAATTTTCATTTCTTCTGCTTCAATTTCGGCAAAAGGACACTGCAAACAGGGCAAATTATATTTTTCCAGGATCTTTTTCGCCTCAGGAAGCTTTAGAATCTCAGCTAAAGTTGTATCTTCGGTAATTTTCAGCATGAATTATCCCGCGATCCAGCCGCCATCAACAACGATAATGGAACCTGTAATATAAGACGAGGCATCGGATGACAAAAATAAAACGGTGTTGCTAACCTCCTCTGCTTTTCCCATTCTATGAAGCGGGATCACAGCTAAAGTTTGCTCCAGTACCTTCGGGTCCGTTTTGGTAGAAGCCGCCATCGGCGTATCAATGGCTCCGGGAGCTATAGCATTTACTCTGATATTATAAGGAGCTAACTCTAAAGCTAAAGTTTTAGTCAGGGCGGCAATTCCTCCTTTAGAAGCTGAATAATGAGCCAGCCCAGCCATACCTTTACCTATTTGCCCCATAACTACTGAAGCAATGTTAACTATGGCGCCGGACTTATGTTTAACCATTTCTTTGGCTACCGCTTGAGCGCAGAAGAAGTACCCCCTGAGATTAATATTAAGAGTCTTGTCCCATTCTTCTTCTGTCATTTCCAAAAAGGGCTTAAACTGGCAAATCCCGGCGTTATTCACTAAAATATCCACCCTGCCGAATTTCTCAACCGTCTTTTTAATCATTTCGTCAACCTCTTTTTTGTTGCTGACATCGCATTTTATTGCTAAACCATCCCCGCCAGCTTTTTGAATTTCATCAACCACTTGCTGACATTCTTCTTGGGATATGTCGGAAACCGTTACTTTGGCTCCGGCTTTTGCTAATTTCAGGGCGTGCGATTTTCCCATTCCCCTTCTGGCTCCGGTAACAATAGCCACTTTTTCTTTTAAATCTTCCATACAATTAAAAAAATTCATTAACAAGATCTCGACCTTTTTTATTGTATCATATTTTAACCAAACCGGATAGTGAAAGTTCAACTCGCTTCGCGATAATAAGGTTTTTTGAAAGAAAACTTTTGTTGAACCTCTACTACCCGGCAAACATTAAAAGCTCTGGCTTAAAGATAAGAAGAAGTCCTAAAATCAATATAAGCAATCCTCCTATTAAAGTAGCCCAGTAATTATATTTCTCAGTAAATCCTACCTTGCTTAAAGTAATTACTGCTAAAGAAAAAATGACTAAGTCATCCAGTATAAAAATAAAAGTATAAAGCAGGAGATAAAGATAATGGTTTAAACTAGAAACCTGATTTAAAGCGAGTATTCTGGTGTAAATGGCTGGTAATCCAGCTGAACAGAAAAACTCGACTAAGTTCACTCCAAGAGCCAAAAGAATTAGCCCCCCCATTATTGCCAAAGTAAATGGTGAAGTGGCTATCTTTTCGGCCCTCTCTTTTATTTTTAATCCCTGCTCAATTCTCGAACTTATCCCTAAAATCTTGCACATTCGAGGATCAGAAGTAATAAAGTTTTTAATCTGCCAGATTCCTGCTCCCAAAGCAAAAACTCCAATTAAAATTCGGGTCAAACTGACGTAACTGATGGCTAGAAATAAATTCAGCCAGGCAGTTAAAATTAAATAATAAACAATCCCGGAGGCAATAATAAAAGTTCCGCCGATTAACCACATTCTCTTTCTGGAACGGGTATTTATCAAAAGAGCAATTAGAAATAACAAAACCCACATAGCGCAGGGGTTCAATCCGTCAAGAGCCCCTAAAGTTATGGTTAAAACTGGTAAAGACATTTTTGAAAGATCTACCTCGCCAAAAAATGGAATTTTAATTTTCTGAGAAACAGGTTCTTCTCCAGTTAAACATTCTCTTATACAACTCTCAATTTCTTTTCCGACCTGCTCGCTAAATCCGATGAAGTATTTTGTTGGCGTAAAGGTCACCGGTACATATCCTTTTTCTCCTTCTGGTACTTGATACTTTTCATAAAAATTTTTTAAAATTTCTATATTCTCTTGATTGGGAATTTGTTCTTTGGACAATACCTCATAGCTCTTTACTCTAATCTCTGGATATCTCTCTTCCAAGTCTTTCAAAAATTCTTTTTCCTCAGCACAATGAGAACAAATGGCACTATAGAAAAAATTAATCTCGACTACCGAGCTCGGTGAAGCCGAGGGAAGTGAGAGATGAGACGAAGTCTCAGCGATCTCTTCGGCTTGAGAAGGTTCTTCTCCTAATGCCAAAAACGGAAAGGTCAGAAATATTAATATGGTGATTATTGAAGCTAATTTAATCATTTTCCAAGTCCGCCGCTTAGCGGAAGAGGGGGAAGAAGAGATTTATCTCTTTGACCGTTTGACGATATTTTTTTATTTCTAATAAAAGTTGTATTACTCGTAACGTCTTAAGGCTTCGACGGGTTTAAGCTTAGCTGCTGATCTAGCTGGAATAAAACCTGATAAACAACCAATAAAAAAAGAAAAAACTAAACCAAATATAATTAAGCCAGGGGTAACTGAAGCCGAAAAATAAAACGCAGAATAAGCTTGTCCATAAAGTTCGACTCCTTTAGCTAAAACGGTTCCCAGTAATGTTCCACCAATTCCTCCGATAAATCCAATAATACCTGCTTCAAAAAGAAAAATTATTAGAACCGTTGAGTTTTTGGCGCCAATAGCTTTCATTACTCCAATCTCTCTTGTTCTTTCCCTTACAGAAGTAAACATGCTGTTTGTAATTCCAATACCTCCCACAAGAATAGCCACGCCAGCAAATAAAAATATTACGAGTTGAATTATTCCTAAAATATTACCGGCTAGGTCCCCCATTCTTTCTGAAGTAAGAACAGAGAAATCAGCTTCATCGGTACCAAATCGTCTTTTTCTTGTTTTACTCAAAGCATCTTCAATGGCTTCTGCTACAACAGTTTCATCTACCCCTTCTTCAAGCTTAACCATAGCATAAGCGGCTGTTCCCCGCTTTTCTCCAGTTAAATCCTGATAAACACCCATGCTCATATAAACCATACTGTCGTCTTGTCGATTCCCCAATGACTTCAATATACCTGTCACTATAAATTTTCTTCCTTTTATAACCATTTCTGATCCTGGCTTTACTTTCTTAGAAAAAATATCATCAGCTACTACCGGACCAATTAAAATCTCATTTTCTTTATCTGGCCACCTACCATCAGCTAAATCCCAGCCTTGAAAAATACTCATTATCTTCAAGCTCTCCTTCCAAGGATCCAAGCCAGCTATAGCAATTTGTTTTGCCTCGTCTCCATATCTTGCCGGAGTTCCCGTAAAAGAATAACCCATAACAGTGTCCACTCCTTTTGCTTTTTCGATTGCTTCTAGATCTTGTCTTTCCAGCTTCGCCCCTCCAAACATCATACTGGAAAAAATATCTTCATCACCCCCAGGCATTACCATAACCATCTCACCACCCATGGCCTGCAATTGCTCGTTAATAGTTGCCTTTAACCCTTCACTTAGGGAAAGTAAGCTGATAATCAAAAAAACACCGATAATAATCCCCAAAATAGTCAACCAACTCCTTAAAGACCTGGTTTTAATGTTTCTAACTGCTATGTGAAAATATTCTTTTAATGACTCCATAACACTTTAGCTACTTGCTGGTGATTAATAGTAATCTGACCATCTTTAATATTGACTATTTTCTCACTATAACCTGCAATATTTGGGTCGTGAGTAACAACAATAACTGTTTTTCCTTCTTTTTTGTGAAAATCAGTTAAAATTTCCATTACTTTCTTTCCAGTGATAGAGTCTAAATTACCAGTAGGTTCATCGGCAATAACTACTTCTGGGTTGTTGGCAAAAGCCCGAGCAATAGCTACTCTTTGACGCTCCCCGCCAGAAAGCTCAGCTGGCTGATGTAAAATTCTTTCTTCCAAGCCCAGAGATGAAGCTAATTCCTCTGCCCTGGCTTTTCTTTTTTCTAAATTGACTCCCTGAAAAACCATGGGCAAGGTGATATTCTCTAAAACATCTAAATTTGGCAACAAATTAAACTCCTGAAAAACAAAGCCAATAGTCTTGCCCCGAAGCTGAGATAATTGATTTTCTGACATTAAAGAAATGTCTTTTCCTTTTAAAAAAACCTTTCCTTTAGTTGGGAAATCTAAACTCCCTATCATATTCAAAAGCGTGGATTTTCCGGAACCGGAAGGACCCATAATAGTCACAAAATCACCTCGATTAATATCGAGATTTATACCTTTTAAAGCGACCAGTTCTACTTTCCCCAATTGATAAACCTTCCAGACATTTTCCAGTTTTATAATAGGTTCTGATGTCATTGTAAGAACCTCGCCTTCAGCGAGAGCCTTGAAGGCTTTACCTAATCTAAAATTACTTTTTCTCCTTCGTTTAAGCCCGAGACAATCTCAACCATATCGTTACTTCCTTCAAGGCCAATTTCTATTTCTTTTTCTTCAACTTTTCCGTCTTGTAAGACCTCAACCGTTATTTTTTCATCGGTCTTTTGTACGGCTTCTTCGGGAATAACCAAAACGTTTTCTTTCCTCTCTGTCTGAATAACGATATCGGCTGTCATAGTAGATTTTATTCCCTTCGGCAAATCTTCATCAAAACCTATCTTAATTTCATAATAAACCACGCGATCAATAATTTTTTCTGCCGCGTCAAGAAAAATTACTCTTCCCCTAAAGGTTTCTTTGGGAAAAGCTGGCAGATTAATTTCTACAGGAGCTCCAATTTTTATTTTAACAATATCTTCCTCGTAAATATCGGCTGATATTTCAAATTGCGAGCTAGAAATAAGTTCAATAACGGGAATATTAGCGGTTACAACCTCTCCTCTTTTCAAATCCAAGCTAGCTACTACGGCACTAATCGGCGAATATAAAAAATATTTTGTGAAATTATTTTTAGCGTCAGCCAGCTCATTTTCTCTTTGTTTTACAAGCAATTCCTGGGTTCTAATATCAAGGGGTAATGATTCTGTTTTGTCGTAATAATCATTAATAGCATTGACAACAATCGTCAGGTTTTCCAAATAACCATCGATAACTGAATCATATTGAGCAAGGTCGCTGGCGTGGCTGTCAATAATTAATTTATTCTCATGGACTAAATTCTCCTCTATAAAATAATCTTGAAGATGACGAATAATGTCTCTTGTTGATTTTATAATCTCCGCAAGTTTTACTGCCAAAACCTGTCCTGAATTAATTACTTTACTCCTGGTATCGCCACTTCCTCTTTCAGCCAGCTGATAATCAATAAGACCCTTTTTGTGTAATTCCTCCGCTTCTTGATATAGTCGCCGAAGACGTTTTGGTTCATTGCTAAATTTTTCTTCATATTCCACGTAATACTCGATATTCTGTTCTTCTTCATCTAGGGCATTTCCAAAAAGAATATTATCTAAAGAACTTAAGATGGCAGCTGTTTCATCGTAAAAACTGGATAAAATAGTCAGTCCGTCCTCATAGCTTTTGCTCAAAACATCTCCTCTTAATAGCTGCTCTCGCTGTAAACCTATTTTATCCAAGGCCAGTTTTGCGCTCTCTAAATTTACCTCGGCATCTTTGAGTCTTTTTTCAGCATCACCAGTATCAAGTTGTACTAAAAGGGTTCCTCTCTCAATCTTTTGTCCGGCTTCTACAAAAATACCGGTTAAAACCCCAGTTTTCTCAAATGCTAAATTGACGCTTTCCGTCGGCTCTACTTTACCGACAACGCTAATTTCTTGGACTAAGTCTTGTTTTTCAGCGACAAAAAACTCATTTCTTGATGATTCATCTTCTCTAGAAAATAAGTAAACAATAACTCCGATAAGAACTATTAATAATAAAATAATAATTGTTTTTTTAGACATATTTTATTCTGTTTTTGTTTGGCTTGACCTTTCTTTTGGATTATACCATGCAGGATAAATTTAGTAAATTATTCCGCCGCCCAGAAGTTCGCTGCCTTTATAAAAAACTGCTGATTGTCCGGGAGTTACTGCTCGCTGAGGGCGGGCAAATTTTAAATTGTAGGTCGCAAGTTTCAAATCTTTCGTTATTACAGCTAAGGCGGGATGGTGGCGGTAACGAATTTTGACCATTGACTTGAAGGGTAGCTTTGGTTCTTTACCCGAAATCCAGTTAACCTTTTTAAGTATTAATTCTTTTTTAGATAAATCTTTATTGTTTTTAGTGACAATCAAAATATTCTTTTTAAAGTCCTTATCTAAAACCCAATAAGGTCCGCCGGGAAGCCCGATCCCCTTTCTTTGGCCAATAGTATAAAAAGCAAGTCCCTGATGCCTAGTGATAATTTTCCCTTTAACATCAACGATCTCGCCATTTTTTGGTTTTAGATAATGCTTCAAAAAACCTTTAACGGTTTTGGGAATAAAGCAAATTTCCACTGATTTCGGGATATTCAAAAGAAAGGACAATCCAAATTTTTTAGCCAAATTTTTAACTTCGTTTCTGGTGCAATTTCCTATCGGGAATAAAATTCTCTTTAATTGTTTTTGAGTTAACATCCATAAAAAATACGACTGATCTCTCCCTCTGTCTTTTGCCTTTAATAGTCTTTCCTGCCGCACCCTGGCGTAATGTCCGGTTGCCAGGTAGTCGGCGTCCAATTTTAGAGCTTTTTCCGAGAAGAGCCCGAATTTTATTTCTTTATTACAAACTACACAGGGATTAGGGGTGATTCCTTTGTTATATCTATCTAAAAAATAATTAACAACCTTTTTTTTAAATTCTTTTTCAAAATTAAAAACATGGAAAGGAATTTTCAAAATTTTCGCTACTTTCCTTGCTCTGATCTCGGCTTTCCGGAGCCGACGAGACGACCAATGACTCATAAAAACTCCTGCGACGCTAAAGCCGGAGTTCTTTAAAAGAAGAGCTGCTATTGAACTATCTAGACCTCCCGACATTGCCACAACCACTTTATTCTTTTTCTTGCTTGCGTTTCCCATAGTAATTTTTAACTGCCGCTTTTAAACCCTCTCTTGCTAAAACCGAGCAATGAACTTTTATCGGCGGTAAATCGCCCAATTTTTTGATTATTTTTTTATAATCAATCTTCAGAGCTCCTTTTAATGTTTTACCCTTAGCCAAATCGCAAGCCATATCGGAAGTGGCAATAGCAGCAGCGCAACCCAGCGTGTGGAACTTTATATCTTCAATTATTTTTTTATTGTTAACTTTAATATAAAGATGCATAATATCGCCACAGCGGGGATTGCCGACCCTCCCTATACCATCGGCATTTTTGATTTCTCCAAAGTTCTTGGGATTAGTAAATCTTTTGATTACTTCTTTTGAATAATATGATTTCATGGTTTTATGCTTTTCCCGAAATTTCTCTCAACCTTTTAATGATTCCTGGTAAAAGCTTTAATAGATAATTTATTTCTGATTCTTTTGTCCATCTGCCTAAACTCAGCCTCAGAGATCCGTGGGCTTGTTCATGTTTTAAGCCAATTGCCAGTAGAACATGGCTGGGTTCTAGTTTAGCTGAAGAACAAGCAGAGCCGGTAGAGGCGGCGATTCCTGACAAATCAAGTTGAACCACTATTGCTTCTCCCTCGACAGAGGAAAAGGAGAAATTAGCATTATTAGGCAATCTCATTTTGGGATGACCATTTAAATAAGAACCAGGAATCTTTTCTAAAATTCCTTTTATTAATTTATCTCTTAATTTGGTTTGCCTCTGAGCTTCTTTTTTCATTTCTCTTTTGCAAATTTTACAGGCCTCACTAAACCCAACAATTGCCGGAACATTGACAGTCGAAGATCGTAAACCGGATTCTTGACCACCACCGTGCAAAATTGGCTCAATCCTTGTTCCTTCTCTAACAAATAAACAGGCTACTCCCTTGGGTCCGTACATTTTATGAGAGGAAGCGGATAGTAAATCAATGTTCATTTTATTTACATTAATCGGAACTTTACCGAAGCTCTGGACGGCATCGGTATGAAAGTAAATTCGACCATAAACTCTTGACTGTTGACTTTTAATAATCCTTCCAATTTCTTTAATCGGCTGGATGGTGCCGATCTCATTTGAGGCATGAATTACCGAGACTAAAACTGTCTCTTTTTTGATTGCTTTTTTAAGATTATCGGGATTAACCAAGCCATATTTATCAACTGGCAGTCGGGTTATCCTAAATCCTTGAATTTCTAACCACTTAGCGCTTTCCATAATACAGGGATGTTCAATTGAAGAAGTAATGATATGTTTACCTTTTCCCTCATTAGCCAAAGCAATCCCCTTCAGGGCTAAATTATTGCTTTCTGTCGCTGAGCTGGTAAAAATTATTTCATTTGGCTTGGCCTCGATTAAATTAGCTACGACTGCGCGACTTTCTTCCAGGGCCTGACTTACCTCCTGACCAAAGGAGTGTAAAGACATAGTATTGCCAAATTTCTCAGAAAAGTAAGGGGACATCGCTTGAACTACCCGGGAATCAGCCGGAGTGGTGGCAGCGTAATCCAAGTAAATATTGCGTGGAGGTCTGGTTTTCACATTTGTTAAACTTTAAAGGGTATCTTAAAAAGGGAGCAATTTTTGCAGGGATATTTTTTATTTAAAAAATAGTAAACTTCCCGTCCCTTTTTCCAGCTAAAAATCAAGCCTATCTTTTGCAAGACCTTTAAGTGATGAGAAACAGTGGGCTGGGTTAAAAGAGGGAGGCGTCTGGCAATTTCCGAAACATTGTTGGGTTTTTTTATTAATTGCTGGATTATTTTCACCCGAGTCCCTTCTCCGATTAAACGAAGACATTGAGGGCAAATTTTTCTCCGTTGCATAAAAAATATATAGATGGCTATCTATACATTTTAGCAGCTCAAGAATCCGTGTCAAGAGTTAAGCGTTTCCAGTTATTGAGTCCCGCTCTTTTACAGAAGGGCTGGACGAAGAGAGAGAAGAGGTGCTTTTATATCACCTCTTCAATCGCGCCGACCGGACAGCTTTCTTTAGGTTCTTTGATGCATTCTTCGTTTTTCTCTGAATCTGCCCCTTCTTTCACTTTCGCCTTACCGTCCTCTGTCAATTCAAAAACCTCCGGGCAGAGATTGGAACAAAGACCACAACCGATACATTTTTCTCTGTTTACTTTGAGTTTTGTTTCCATAAAATTATTTTATCAAAATCATAACAATTATTCCAGTCAAGAAGACTAAAAAATGAATTATTGATTTTTTAAGACTCGGGGGGTCCGCCGCGAGCCGGGAGGATAAGGTGGTTGGACTGTAGTCTTCTTTTATTTGGGGAATAAGATCTGAGGCAGCGATGTAAATAAAACCGCCAGCCGTAAAGGGTAAAAGAAATAAAATCCCCTCCCCTATTTTTTGAAAAATAAAAAAACCAATTACTCCTCCTAAAATTGCTACGGCAGCTGAAATAAAGTTTAAAAATAAAGCTCTACCTTTTTTTATTCCTCCGTAAATTAATATTGCAAAATCCCCAATTTCCTGAGGAATCTCATGCAAGGCAACTACTAAAGAAGTCGTCAATCCCACTGGAAAACTGATAATAAAAGAGCCGGCTATAATCAAACCGTCAATAAAATTATGAAGTCCATCAGAAATTAAAATCAAATAGGAAAAAGGCATAATTTCGGGATGTTTTATTGCATGGTGATGATGCCATTTTATAAAATGCTCCAAAATGAAAAAAAGACAGAAACCAAAAATTAAATATAGAAAAATCTTAAAAAGAGAGCCTTCTGACCCTATTCTTTCAATGGCTTCGGGAATTAAATGTAAAAATGCTCCACCGATTAGAGCACCGGCTGAAAAAGAAACCAATAATAAGATAATTTTATTCAAGATTTTTTCTTTCAAGAACAAAATTATTACTCCAATAAAAGAAATTAAGCTGATTAAAAATGTAAAAAGAATTATCCAAAAGAGAGTGCTCATAAAATTAAAGATTGACTTCTAAGATTTCTTAGTATCCTGACGGCTTCCTCGGCTTATTTCAAATCTTTCTTTCTAATATCTAGGCTTTCATTCCAGGATAACTTGGGAAGATTTTCCGGAACTATCCGCTGCAAAAATATTTTGCCATCCAAATGGTCATTCTCGTGCAAGACTACCCTAGCATGGAAAGGATGAGTAATTTCTTCTATTTGCTCTTTGCCGTTGATATCCCAATATTTTAGTTTGACATAGCTCGCCCTTTCTACTGGCCCGTAAAGGGTACCGTAAAATACGCTTAAACACCCCTCAATATCATAATTAGTTTCCGAAGATACTGCTAAGATTTCCGGGTTTAAATAAGCCCGGAAACCAACCTTAGGCAAATCCGCTTGATGGTTATTATTCGGAGAGATATTCACAAGTAACACCCTTTGAGAAATTCCTATTTGAGGAGCGGCTAACCCCACTCCGCCGTAGTGCTCTAAGGCTTTCTTTAGTGAATCTACTGTCTTTTTCGCCTGATTGAAATCTGCCACTTTCTCTGCCTTTTGGAAAAGCAATTCTCCTTCTTCAGTCCATACCTGTTTTGAAAGTATAATGGCCATATTTTTCATATTGTTTTCAAGATTTTAAAATCTTCTTTAAGAATCTTTTTCATGTTCGGATTATAAGTGGCTACGGCCGGATGATAAAACGGTATTATGATAATATGCTGGAAAAAATTGTTGATTTCAAATAATTTACCGTGAATCTTACTAATGCCTTCTATTTGACTTTCTAACTCAAACTTTTCCATTAAAAATTTCATTGAGTGCCTACCCAAAGGACAAATAACTTTGGGTTTAATTATTTCAATCTGTCTTTCCAGGTAAAGAGTACAGGCTTTGATTTCTTCTGGCTGCGGGTCCCGGTTTTCAGGAGGCCTATCTTTCAGAATATTGGTAATATAAACATCTTCTCTTTTTATACCAACAGACCCTAAAAGCTCGTCTAAAATCTTTCCGGCTGCTCCGCAAAAAGGCCTGCCTGTCTTAGCTTCATTCAGTCCCGGCGCCTCTCCCACAAACATTATTTTCGCCCGATGACTACCTTCTCCAATCACCGGGTAAAATTTGCTTTTAGCTCTTTCTATACATAAAGGGCATTCTTGACAACTTAAAACCTCTTCTTTAACCTCTCTGAGTTCCTCCTCCGCTTCTCCCTTCATAGCATTGTAATTATTGTTTTTTTATCAAGAATTCTTTACAAATAATCCGCAGAGGCAATGTCCGTCTCTTACGATTTCTTCTTTATGCCATTGGCAGGGACAAATTTTGGGCTTGTCCTCTTCCGGATTACCACTCACCCTACGACACGGACAATACCTGGCTCCGTGTTTTTTCTCGTTAGCCAACAAGCCTTTCACCAATCTCTCTACCGCTTCCCTATCCGGATTTAATTTAAGCCCATTCTTCTCGGCATATGTCTGGTAATTTTTTATTATTTCCTCTATGTTGTCTGGAATCTCTGCTGGCAACTTTTTTTCCAGCGCTTCATCTAAAAATTCTTTTATTATCGGCTCGGGCCTTAGCCCAATAAATCCGCTAACCGGCTTTTCGTCTTTAAACAAAATAACCGTGGGAATCCGTTCAATTCCGTATTTCTGGGAAACTTGAGGAGCGGTATCTAAATTAACTTTAACAAGAGTAAGTTTTTCGCTATATTCCCGGGCTATCTTCTCTAAAGTCGGACCTAATACAAGGCAGGGCGTGCACCATTGTGCCCAAAAATCAACCAATACAGGTTTCTCTGTACTTTGAATAAATTGATCGAAATTTTGATCGGTAAGATTTATTTCTATCATAGTCTTTTTCATACCTTTTTCCCTTTTTCTTATCCCATACTATCAAAAAACCATCCTGATTAAAAGGTGGATTCTGCTAATTCTTTAGCTTGGATCTTAGGCGAAATTCAAAAACCTATTCTTTTTTGTAAGCATCGTCCGTTTTTTTTTCTATTGCTTTTTCAAATACTTTGTTTTCCCTGCCAAAGCCGCAAAGACTAAATGTTAAAACGCTTCCAAAAAGTATGCCCGTAAAGTTCAAAATAAAAAACATTAAAGAGCCCGAAATAATATCTTTATTAAATAAGCCTAGCCCTATTCCCAAGCAGGAAACGGGAGGAACCAAGGCTACGGCAACGATTATGCCCGAAACAAGATTCTGCAAATGAGGTTTTACCCAAAAATAAGTTCCCATGAAACCGGCAATAAGTGCAACCAAAAAGTATTCAAACTTAGGGGTGGTCCGCAATAAAATTTCTATAGTAGGCTCTTTTACATTAACAATAAAAGAAATAATCAAAGAAACTATAATAATGGCCGCCGTAAGCTTTAAAAAATTTACAAAACTTTTAATAATAATATTTCTATTTGAAAGAACGATCCCCAAGCCGATCGTCAAGAGAGGGGAAAATAAAGGAGTCAAGAGCATTCCGCCGATTACTATACTTGAATTGTCAAGAATTAACCCCAGGGTGATAATACTGGCTGAGGATAACAAAAGAAGATAAAACTCTTTGGTCGTGGCGCTCTCTTCTATTAGCTTCTCAACCGCTGCTTTTTTTTCGAATAGAGAAGCGTGGATTAATAATTTTTCTTTTTCTTCTTCTTCCATTTTTTTATTATATCACTTCAAGTAGTCTAGTTAAAGTTATAATTTATTGGATTTCTTTATCTCCTTCTGGTATTCAAAATAAGAGTAAATCAAGGTATAGGCCGTAACTAAAAGTACGGGAATAAGTACGAATAAAATTGACTGTTTAGGGAAGAAAATTCCCAGAAAGGCAACTACTCCGGCTATCTTAAATAACCTTCCGCCAATTTTGTGGGTCTTATCCCAAACCGCTTCACTACTTAAGGTCCAAGGCGTTCTGATACCAATAAACCAGTTTCTTTTAGCGTTTTCTACCAAGATTCCGCAATAATAAAACAGTATTCCCATAGCCGGTATCATAAGCTGACTCATATTAAATCTTGCCCCGATATTCCAAAAAATTGTTAGAAGATAAACATAAAACAAAAATAACATCAGCAGCACTATAAATCCATCGAAATACTTTCTGAATTTCTTGATATTTTCTTTCAGGGGATCTATTTTAGGAATTATTAAAAATAGTAAAAGCAATCCTGCTGACATTAGCGGCATAAAAAATAAGCCCCGACCTTTTGACATATAACCGTCCACTTCACCCTGGGCGTTCCAATGCGAAGCCATTCTCTCGGGCATTTGGGAATAAAAGTAAACACCGACGAGGAAAGATAATATAATTATGCCGATAATTATAACCTTGCTTTTCTCCATATTATTTTAATTCTTTTTCTATATCTTTGATTTCTTTGCCGATAAATTTTTCAGAAATTTTCAAAGCCTTTTTCAACTCATCACATATCTTTTTTTCTCTTTCATTCAAACCAGGTTTTCCATCCAGCCTTGCTATCTGTTCTTCTGTTTCTTCTTTCAGAGCTTCGAAAGCTTGATATAAAGCCTTTTCAGCTTCGCTAGTTTCTTTTCTCAATATCCTTCTTCTTTCCTTTATTTTGCCCCAAATCCAAATTATACCTAAAATTAGCGCCAGAAGTAAAACAAGCAAAGTGATGGTAGTACTGAGATAATCTATTATTAATCCTCCTATTCTGATAAAAGCAGGGTGCGTAACTGGAACAGTAATTTTATTAGAGGGCTGACTTTTCCCGCCCAAAAGGTTTACAGCTTCAACCCAAATTTCATAAACTCCTCTTTCTACGGGATTAGGTTCAACATAAGACCATCTCCCCTCTTTATCACTTTTTGTTTCTCCCACTAATCTTATATCTCCCCTGTCTTTCTGAAAATAAACATGAATTGTAGCTTCTGGCACCGATGTTCCTTTTATCGTCAGAATCGAGTCAGGCGATAAGATTTCGGGATAGTCGGTAATGACCGGTGCCTCAATTGGTAAGATATCGATTTCGGTGACTCCCAATCTCTCATTGCCCGCCTTATCCACCGCCCTCACTATCATGGTATGTCTTCCCAAGGGTTGGTTCGGAATTTTAAATTCTCTCTCTTTAACCACTATTAAAGATTCCTTATCAATCTTCACCTCGTAAAAATCTATTCCCGAAGTTTTATCCTCTGTCTCTAAGATTAAAGTAGGTTCTGGGTTGTTGGTTTCTTTGCCTTCTTTAACCTGAACTTCAAAAAATTCAGGAGGAGTAGTGTCAATTTGAATCTTATAATGAGTTATCTGCCCCCAGCCATATTGATTTTTAAATTTTATATGAAGATACCAAATGCCGTCCTCGATGTCTTCAAAATTTTTGGTTGTCAGTAAACCGTCTGAAATCGCACCCGGGTCACTAGTGGGTTTTTTATTAAGTAATAAGCTGACGCCGCTTACATTTGGCGGCAATTCCCAAAAGAATTCAGGGTCATTATTAGAGTACCATTCTTGAGAATCGGGGTGGGAAGGGCAAGAAATAACCGGAGCTTTTGGCGTATTAAGCGGAGCAGTATATTCTTCTTCCTCTTCTTTAGCTGTCTCTGGCTGGATGGTAAAATTCGCTGATCCGAGATTGCTCAAGATTTGTGTACCCTTTCCGTCATTTGCCAAAACTGAAGCAGATGAGAAAGTTAAAGACGGCTTACCAGCTCCTTTGCCCTGGAAGTTTATGGTAATCAGTTTACCATTTAATCCTTTAAACCCGGGGTTTAAAACAATTCCTTCAAAGTTCACTATACCGGTAATATTGGAGAAATTTGGCTCTTGCGGATAAAGGTTAAAAATAGAGCCAGTCTTTGAAACAGAAATAACATTCAGTATGTCTTTAGGAAAAGAAATATTTGCCGAGGCGGCATTCATTACCTGGTCAACGCTGGAAACATAAACATTGACAGCAAAAGTCTGATTATTTTTATAAGAACCTGAGTCAGGAGAAAAATATAAACTTGCTGCCAAAGCAAAAGCAGGCAGGGCTAAACTGGTAATAATCAAAAGAAGAATAATAAAAGAACTCAAACTGACTCCTGGTTTTTTCTTTTTCATAAACCTCCAGATAAAATAGATAATAATTACACCTAATATTATTATAACCCAGATAAGCATATCTTCATACCAAGCTAAGGGATTTTTCGGAGGCAATATTTCTAATCTTTCATTACCAGCCTTATCAACTGCCTTTACGAAAATATTACTTCTTAAACCCTGGTTTCTCAACCAATAAGGACTCTCAGCTCTAACCCACTCTCCCCCTCTCTTTATTAATCCCTGCAACTCCTCGCGCACTTCATAGTGATCAACACCAGTTTGCTTGTCGTCAGTAAGAAAAGTGATAAAATATTCACCATCAAATAGAGTGGGGTCTTTCTGGACTTCTATTTTAAATGACTCGGGCGGGATATTATCTTCTTTGATTTCTCTTTCCCACTCATCTCTTAGAATTTCTGCCCTTTCAGAAAAAATCTTAAAGGACGCTCCTCTAACAGTTAAAGGTGCGACAGTTCCTAAACCATCGTTTAATAAGACCTCTGTGTCTCCTGAAAAATAAACTTTAGCAATTTCCTCAGTTGGCTCTAATTCAGGCCTGTCTTTTACCCGAAAAACAATTCTGCCAATCAGATTACTTAATCCCGGGTCGCCAGGCAGCCTTCCGCAATAACCTCCGGGAACAACCCCGCTAAAATAAATCAGGCCCGATTCCTGCTCAACCACAGGTGGTTCAACCCAAAGTAATATGATTGAATTACCTTGGGTAAAATCAACCGCTTCCAAGACATCCTGAGGAAAGTTTATCTTTGCCCCAATGGCATTGATACATTCTTCCTCGACGTCAATTCTTATTTCTACTAAAAAAGTATCTTCCTGGAAAAGTTCCCCCTGAGAAGGATCCAAGTATAAAATCGCTGCCCAAGCAGGAAAAGGATAAGAAAACAAGAAATAGAGAAAAAGGAATGAGAGGATAATTTTAAATCTTGGGATTTTTTTCATTAGAATTTATTTGGAAATTAAAAATTAAGCCGAGTTTTCACTACCCCGTCCAATAATAAGCCATGATACTAAAGTCCACTAAATCAATTTTACCATCACCGTTAAGCTTATCCTGATCTATAACTTTAAATTCTGAACTGATAGACCTTTTATACCAATAAGCGGCAATAGAAAAATCAACCAGGTTTACCCGACAGTCACTATTTAAATCCGCTTTTCCCGTGCATTCACCCGAGGGTTTGGCAAAGACCGTTTTCGTGCCAACGAAAAAACTCACGGTTTTACCAAAAGAACTAATTTCTCCATTAAGGGCTGCTTTTGATTTTGTAAAATGCTGTTCCATCGCCAAAGGGGTGGTGTCGAAATTATAGAGATAAATACCGTCTTTATCAGCGTCGGTTTTAGTAAAAAATTCTTCATCAGAGTTTATAGTAATGGTAATTTCGCTCTGCGGTGCGGACTGTCCAAAAATGGCGATATTGTCCCCTCTTTTGACCTCGCTTTTGTCAACGGCAATCGTTGGCGCAATAAAAATACCGCTCACATTAGTGGTAACGCCCGCAGTCACGCTGACAGGAAAAGTAAGGAGAGAAGAGCGATTGCCGGTCCTGTCTTCGCTGCAAACAGAGAAAATATAATTGCCGCCCGAAAGCCCGGCAAGACTAATCTGAAAGTTACTATCAGCGCCAGCCACAGTAGTCGCGGCAATTTGCGCATTTTTTAAAAGAGTGACTGCACTTTTTGGATAGGCCCGGCCGGAAAAATTTACCCTCGTTTCAGCTGACGGAGCAACTCCGCCGCCACCGCCCGGCGGTGGCGAGGGCGGAGTATAACAAGCTGAAGTATCAAAAGCATCGCAAGTTAAATTGCAAGCTAAAGTACCTTCGCTAAAACCGAAATCTTGGCAGGCTTGTCCCTTCAAATCATTGCCATCGCATACCTCCGCTCCATGAGCAATACCGTCCCCACAAACCGAAATATAGGCAATAACATAAACTCCGCTGGCTTGAGCGGAGTTCAAATTAAAAAATACAACGGAAACCAAACCGCTACCAATTGTAAATATTAAAAATGAAAGCAACCATTTGTTTCGCATTCATTTATTTTGTTCTTCTATTTTGTTCTTCTTTTAATTTTTGTTTGGCTTTTTCTATCACCCACCGGTTATATTTCGGGATTCCCTTGATAATTACTAAGATTACGACAACCAAAGCTAAAACAATCAGCAAGACCAAGGTCCAAGGCAAAACCCAAACCAAAGCTGTTTTTTTAAATTCCCAAGGTTCCTCAAGGCCATAGCTAAGCTCAAGTGTTGCTCGATAAGGCCCGAAGAAAATTCCTTCCTCTTTCCATTCCGAAGTAAAAGTTCTCTGGCTCTCTGGCAAAACATTAAAACGCTGAGGATTAATAGAAATCTGGGCTTTTGTCCGGCCGAATAAATCTCTAATAATTATATTTCCCAAGGGTTTTAAGTGAACATTCCCCAAGTTCTTAAAAGTTACATTAAAACTCAAGGGTAAAGAGCCAACAATACTTTGTTTCGGAGAATATAAAATTTCAGTTTCTTCTCTAACTTCGCCGGAAACCCGGAGAAATATTAAAATACCGGCCCGTACAGCAATACCTACTCCCGTTTCCATGTCTGGTGGCATCGTACTCCACCAGGCAACGGCAAAATGACCGCCGGGCGGAGCATTCTCGGGAACTCTAAGAATAAAAGGAACCTTTTGGCGTTCGCCGGCAGCCAAAAAAACCGACTCCGGCATTTCTGCCCATTCGTCTATCAGAGACTCTTCGTCCGGAAGAAAAACTCTTTGACCATCCTTTTCAATAAACTTTTCAAAAGAAATATAAAAAGTACCGGCTTTGTCGGTTTCGTTTAATAACGACATCTCGCCCGTCAGAATATCGCCCGGATTAGCTTCAAGTTCAAGTTTAGCCGGCCCAATTGTTATGGCGTCTGCGCTAAAAGGTAAACTGAGGGTTATCCACAATAAAACAAATAATAACCCAAGTTTCTTGGTCATTTTTTCTCGTTTTAGTTTGCCGTACAACTATAAGTAATAGTGTCTGTATAGCTTCCGGCTGCCGTGTCGGTGCTTATGGCTGTCTTGTGGGTAGTGGTAGCAGTCGAGGTGGAAAGACCTGACGAAGAAGAAGCATAGGTAGTACTGCCACCTAATGTTAGCCCGCCAACGTCGGTTCCGGTGACCACATACGTTGGATTAATTGTCCAACCACCATCACTGGTCGTCGCCTGAATACCATAACCGTCGGTACCGGGTGAAAGAGTGGCATCGGTTGAGGTAACCAGATAGGAAGCGGAACTATTCCACAAACCAGGGTTAGAAGTGTCTCCCTCATCCTCGACATACAGCGTACAGCCACCGGGTACGGCAGCACAAGCCATGGTTGTAAGTATATCAGGGGTGGAGTCATTAACCAGACCCAGGTCTAAGTTCCCAAAAGTTGTAGAGGTTGCGTCTACACTGCAACTCACCTCCCCTACTGTAGCGGTAACCGTCACCGCTCCATCCCCCTTCCACCAGGTCAGCGCTCAAAAACCAACCAGCTAGAAGAACAGCTGTTAATCCCAGAATCCCGGCAAACAAAACTTTTTTATAATTAATCATTTCCTCTTTAGTTATTTAAAGATTAATATTCTAATTTATTACGACTTCGACCTTTCAAAAGATTTTATAAATCCTCGCTTTTTATAATTATATAATAATGAATCTTCAATAGCAAGTAAAGATAAAGTTTTCCACAGGGTTAAGATGTCTGTTAATTCGGCGTGCAGCTATAAACAATACTGTCTTGATAGCTGCCTGTTGGCGTGCTGGCGCTTCTGGCCGCTTTATGGGTAACAGTGACAGTGGAAGTACTAATATCTTCCGTCGAGGAAGCCAGAGTAGTCATGGCTATTGTCAGGCCGCCGACTTGATTTCCAGTAACCAGATACTTTGGGCTTAAAGTCCAGCCACCGTCACTGCTCGTTGCCTGGATACCGTAACCTTCGGTGCCGAGTGAAAGAGTGGTGTCAGACGAAGCAATCAAATGCGAAGCGCCCGAATTCCACAAGCCAGGCTCGGTACTGGAACCTGTTCCCTGCACCGAGAGTGTACAGCCCGAAGCTGTATCGGTGCAAGACATTGAAACATTGATATTGGGAGTTGAAGTGGAAACCTCGCTAGCCGTAAGAAGACCAAACGCGGTTGAAGTCGCGCTGACGCTACAAGAAACCTCCGGAACCCCAATCGTTACAGTACTACTACTACTTGGAGAACACTGGGGCCCGTATGTGACATCGTTATCGCAAGCGAAAGCGTAATAAGTCTGTGCCCCTGTTCCAGTGGCATTCCACGTGCAGGTATTTTGCGAGTTTGAGGCAACCGTCGAGGAAGAAATACAATAGGTCTGGTCAATATCACAAGTTGGCGGAATCCCGGTAGCCACGGAATCTGTTTTACAGACCGCCAAATACCAGTTATTGTTTTCACCATCAGTGGCGGTCCCAAGAAAAGTAACATCATTACCTGGACTAACCGGGTCAGGATCATCATCTGGGCCAGCCGTAAAAGTAGGCGGAGTATTGTAGGTTATTCTTATATACCCAGCATAGCCAGCAGCACCTGTACCGGCTTTTCCTGCTCCTCCTCCACCGCCGCCGCCATATGCTTCACCTGCTACACCGTTTGCGTTTTTAACAAGAGTACCATCACCACCTTTTCCGCCGTAATCAGATACTGCCGCACCACCATTTGGTACAGAGCCTGGATTGCCATTATTTGAAGTTCCAGCGCCGCTACCACCCCCACTTGAACCAAGCGTAGTCCCAGTGCCACCTGTCCCCCCCGTACGATTTAAGTCGCAGTTCAAGGAAGTTGCTCCCCCTGGACCACCGGTAGCACCAGTATCATAGGCTAGTCCACCCGTCCCACTATAAGCTATATAAGTAGTTCCGCCAACGGTAAAAGTAGTATTTCCTCCAGTGCCACCATCTCCTGCTCCCCCCGCCGCACCAGCTACGCCAACAACCCAGGAATATTGCTGACCTTTTGTAAAAGAAACTGTTACCTGACAAAGGCCGCCACCGCCTCCTCCGCCACCACCATAGTAGAATGAACCGCCCGACCCGCCTCCGCCGCCGCCGCCGCCAACCAAAGTAATTGTATGATTGCCCGTAACCTGAGCTGTAAAATTACCACTAGAGCTGAAATATTCCTGTACTGCAGCCTTCGCCACTTGAACCTCTGGCGGAATCGGCGGATTTCGCCAAATCTGGGGCCAGCCGGAAAAAACCCAACCTGTCACTAAGGTAAAAATCACCAAAACCACCAAAAAATTCCCAAAATTATTTTTTACAACCTTAACCATTTTATGGATTAATATATTTTACCAAATTTAATTATTAGTTAAAGTTATCGAAATGGTTGAGCTGGTAATCAAATTTTCTTCTATAAATACTTCTGCATTCAAATCATAGGGACCGGGATAAACTCCGCCGCAACCGGAAGTGCAATTAGGGGTTGTTGCTGCGAAAATTATTTCATTTTCTCCTGTAATTAAATCAACTGTCTGAGCACTATTAATATAGGCATAACTGTATGGCTTAATTCCTACCAATCTAACCACAGCCCTTTCAACGTCTCCTAAGCTTAAAATCGTTAAAGAGACTTTCAATTCCTCGTTAGAAGTATATGTTTCTTTATCTGTATTAAAATCTTTTATTTCTAACTGAAGGTTCTCGGGCTCAGTTTTCGCCCCACAATCCTCGGGACAACTTTCTGGAGTTTCAGCACAGGGACAGCCAATTGCCAAACAAACCACTTCTTCGCATATCCCATTACCGCAGTTATCTACACATGTCTCAACCGACTCAGTAAATCTGAAGGTGGAAAGTATTTGCTTGTAAATATCATCTGGAAAATTTCCTAATCCACTATTGATCTTGATAATATTAATTATAATATTCTCTTGAGGAATTTTTATAAGAGTATTAATACTGCTATCGCTAACGGCCGCAGAAAAAAACTGCAAAGCAGTAATATTATTTAATGTTATATCTTTTATGTCTTTCACATTGTAATAGGTGTAACCAGGTGAAGCAAACTCATCTAACAAACTTCCTGAATTTCCTGTTTTGTTTAAATAGTTTCGTAGAGATAAATCACTGTTAATTATCTTAATTACTATCTCTGGGTTATGAAGAAGTTCTTTTTTTAATTCACAATCCTGAATTATCATATAATTTGTTGTTTCTATATTATTTTCAATACAAAAATTACTCGGATACTTTATCTCAAATCCACACTCCTCGTTCCTGTAAGTCTGCCAGTCTCCTGTTGATGTGCTTTGGCCATAGTCTGTTTCTGTCCTCGTGGTGGTTGAAGCTATATCGAATTCTATCTCGCTGGCTTCATCTTGAAATAATACTTTCTTTCCTTCTGGGCAAAGCAAAAAAGCCACAACAACAATAGTAACAATTACCAAAAATATAATTAAAATCGCTAACGGAGTGGGAATATTTTTATTCATTACTTTATTTTACCAAAAAACCCCGGTAGTAGAAAGCTACGCTTTCACTACGGGACAGGCCGCCTGATTGGCGATACAAAAAATGGGAAATAGTCTTGTTTTTAATCTAAAAAGGACTTGACTTTATATAAATTTTACTGCAAAATAACATAAGAAAGCAAGGATAGAAATAAGAAAAATTTTCCTGAAAATGAACAAAAAAGCGGGGTTAAAATTGAATAACCTCAGGAGAATTTCAGCATTTATTCTAATTTTTGCACTGTTTTTTATTTTCTCAGATTTATCTAACCAGAACGGAGCTAACGCTCAGACTCAGTCCAGGGTTAAACTTTTCCTCTCTCCTGCTGCCGGGAGTTTTTTTGTTGGTTCTACTTTCGATGTAGCGGTAACTTTGGATACGGGTGATACTGCCATAAATGCCGTATCTGCTGAACTAATTTTTCCGGCTGATAAACTTCAGATTACTTCTCCTTCTTCCGGCAGTTCTTTCGTCACCTTATGGGTTGAACAGCCTTCTTTCTCTAATACAGAAGGATTTATTAATTTCAGCGGTGTTGCTCTTGAGGGGATAAAAACTTCAAGTGGAATTGTAACAATAATTACCTTCAGGGTAATAGAATCCGGGGAAGCGGTAATAAAGTTTTTACCAACATCTAGCGTCTTGGCGGATGACGGAAAGGGCACAGAAGTTCTTGGGCAAACGTTGGAAGGAAGATATGCTCTAAAACCTAAGCCGCCCCAAGGCCCTTTGGTTTTTTCTGAAACCCATCCGGATGAAACTATTTGGTACAATAACAACAACCCAATTATTTCCTGGGAGAAAGACGATGGTGCAACAGATTTTAGTTTTATTTTAGATGAATATCCTCAAGCCAACCCGGATAACACCGGTGAGGGTGGGCAGACGTCTATGTTTTATGAAAATTTAAGCGACGGATTATGGTATTTTCATATTAAAGCAAAAAAGGGAAGCGTCTGGGGATCACCTTCGCATTTTATTGTAAGGATTGATACAACGCCGCCAGCCGAGTTTAGGCCAGAGTTAGAATTTTTGCCATTAGCTGAAATTATAGGCAGAGTGTATGTTTCATTTTTCACAACAGACGCATTGTCAGGAACAGATCATTATGAGGTTGCCATATTAAACAAAGGGGAACTTTCTTTAAAATCACCTGTTTTTATCGAATCGCAAAGCCCTTATCAATTACCAATTAGCTCTGAACAAATAAGGGTCTTAATAAGAGCAACAGACAAGGCAGGCAACGCCAGAATAGAATATACAGACGCATCTTTTCCAAGAATATTTTACTTTCTTAATAAAATCAAGGGGGCGATAATTATTATTCTCTTGGGCTTATTGGTTTTATCGATTTTAATTTTTGTAATTGTCAAAAAAAGGCGTAAGAAGCCAATAATAAATAATCCACCTGCGATAAAGACATAAGTGGTATTATTAACTCTTTCTCGTTTTTCTACCCGGTAATCTCCGAATTTTTTAGCACGAGGCGGTTTTTGTTAGCCCCCGCGACTAAACACCTCTCAAACCTGGTTAACACTTCCCTAAATTAGAAAACTGATTGCTGCTCCCAAAAAACAAAGAAAACTGAAAATTAAAGCGAATTTAAAAAACTCAATCCTTTGGGCAATTTTCAGCAAAAGCCCTAAAGTCAAAATTCCCAATACGAAACTAAAAATTAGGGCTGGCCAGGCTTCAAAAACTATAGTTGGTTCTTTCAAAAACAAATAAACGCTTGATACAAAGACAACCGGAGCTGACATAAGATAAGAAACTTTCAAAACTTCTTGAGGCTCAGTTTTCCCTAAAGAGAGACCGAAAATAGTCGCCCCGGAACGAGATAACCCGGGAATAATCGAAAGGCCCTGTAAAAAGCCGGCAACTATTGCCAAATTCTTAGGACTCACCTTAAAAGTTCTTTTTGTTTTGTTGAAATAAGCTGTTATTAAAAGCCCAAAACCCATCACCATTAAAAGAGCACTCCCTACGACTACATCTTCAATCATTTTATAAAGAGGATAACCAACGATTAAAGATATCAAGGTGGTTATCAACAAAAATTTCAGCAACTTTAAATTTTTCAACGTTAGAATTTCCTGCCAATCCTTCTTGAAATAGACCAAAACAGCGAAAAGAGTGCCTAAATGCAGAAATAGGGACAAATCAACAGGACGGAAATCTTCTACTAAAAACTGGCTGGACAAGGCAACCACTCCTTCGCTGGAAATTGGAATCCATTCAAATATCCCCTGAATTATTCCCAAAAGAATATACTCGTTCATCTTTTCTCATCCTACCAAAAAACCGCCCTTTGTGCGAGGCGGCGATACACTTGATCGACCTGTAAACGCAATCTATCGGCTTAGGAAATCGGAAGACATCAAGCTATAAAAAAACAATCCCCTGCTCTTTATCAAAAGCAAAGGGGACAAGGATGAGAGGCATCATTCATAATGATGCCTCTCATCCATAGGACGTAATCGATCCATTATCGTGAGCTTGCTACTATTGTAGCGGAAGTGAATTAGGCTTCTTATATCTGAGAAAGAATCGTTTAACCACCAAACCAAGGAGACTCCGAAAACAATAATACAGAGCACCATACCCAGCAGAGAAAACAACAATCCTTCTCTCTTAGTTATCTGTATTTTGGTCGAAGCCCAAATCGACTTCCTAACTTTGCTCAAAGCCTGAATCGACTCCTTGACTTTAGCCAAAGCGCTTACCTCCTTCTTATTGAATGTGCTAATTATCAGATAATCATCGCCTCCATTTTTCTTATACCTTCATAGCTGTCACAGCTTCAGAAACCCCGGCGATCCAGTCTTCTTTTTTCGGCTCCATGAGATAAGCTAACCCAGATAGCGCGTTTTCTCCGGTGGCCAACTTGCGGACATAGAAAAGAAATGAGACCGCGATGAGAGCACCAACGGGGAGAAGGTTCACAAACCATTCCTTTACTTTTTTCATATTTTCCTCCTTTTCTGTTTCGATGTTCTTAAATTATAGTATATTAATAAAAAAAGTCAAGCAAAAAAATCTCCTCGGAAGAAGAACAAGAAAACAAAAGTCTTGGTATTTAAACCAAGACATTTGAACAGAAATGAGGGAACGAAAGCGTAAGACCGTCTTTCTCCCAGAAGGGTGGACACAATCCCTGTTTTTAGGCAGGAAAGGCATCAAGCTCCCCTTATTATTTAAGGATTAGATGGTCCCTTTAATATTGCGTGACGTGGCTATATTATAGCCCCCATTTCTCAATCTCTTTCGTCCCCAAGATAATAATAGAATAATTTCATTTACTCGTCAATATCACCAATAAAAAAAGCGTCTAATAAGATAAAACCTTATTCAGTTTTCTTACTCTCAGCAACTTTTGCTATCCACATTGTCGCAACTACCGCAATTGCCGTAACAACAATCGCATAAGTCAGCATCGGGCCTACTCCTTCTGCGGTACCGAAAAGTTTTACAAAAATCGCCTGAATAGCGCCATTCCAGGCCAGTGCGGCCACCAAACCGAAGGCAGTTGTGATCAAGACAGCCATTTTTTCAATTATTTCTTTGTGCATGATTTTATTTTTAACTTTATTTTTTCAGACCTTTATGTTAGTAAAATTTTCGCCTGACTGATTAAGGACTGAAGTTGTCTTAATTGTATTTTGTGTTTTCTGGCGAATTTTTCAGGATCAATCTCTAAAACGTCTTTAGCCAATATTGTTTTTTCTTCGACAAACGCTTTTTTTATATATTTTTTTAGGGCCGGCAGTATTGTCACGGGATAAAGCTTTTCCCGGCCTATAAGGTATTCCAGCCCTCTGTTTTCGGGATAATTCCACCCCAAAAGTTCTACCCCCACACAACGGCAGTAAGCAATACTCTTGCCGCTGAACTTGGTATTGGTGACCAGCATCGTTTTTATCTCACGGTTTTTATATTTTGGGGATTTAAAGTAGTTGCCTCGGGAAATATCCAAAAAGCGGGCGTAGTTTGCCAGGGCATCCTGAGAATTAATTATGTCTCCGAAATCCTGCCGGTACTTGCATTCCCCGACATATATTGTTTTTCCTTTTTCGGCCACAAAATCAATCTCGTAGCTACGCACGCACTTTGCAGGCAGAAACCGGTTTATCTTCACTTCGTACCCGAGGTTTTTTAAAATTTCTCCCACATATTTCTCGAAAGGAAAGCCGGTAGGCCCGAGTTTTCTCATCCCCTCTTTGATATTAAACTTCAGGGCAACCCCGGGAGCCTCCCTACCAAGCATTTTTTTTATTCTTCCGAATATCTCTAAGGTCTTCATCCCAGGATACGCCTCTTTCTCTATTGTTTCGGCTATCTTTCTGGCTATCTTACTGAAAGCCCCGGCCCTCTTAGCTGATCGGTACACCTTTTGGAAAGAAAAAGGCTCTTTTTCCCCTCTAGCATTGATAACGAATAAAGAAGCCATATTAATTAATTTTATCACTTCGACTAGCTCAGTGTAAACAAAAATCGCCAATCCGCCAGCTGGCGGAGGCGATTTTTTGCTCCCTATATCTGGATTATTTTCGTCTTTTCATTAATATGATTTTAATAGTTTTGGATAATCTCGCCAAAAGGAATATAGCGGCTACCTCCAAAGTAATAACGGCAACATCTGACATGCACCCTAAGGGCTTACCCTCTAAAGACATATAGTAGTAATCTTTTGCGAAGAAATTAATAGTGTAAAACAAGGTAGTCAGGCCAATCCAGGGATAGAGAAAAATTTCTCCCTGCCTTTCTATCCCCTTCTCCTCTAACCATCTTAACATCTCTTTATGGACAGTATAAATAAACAAAACTCCGATGTAAAAAAAATCTATCCGGGTAGGAAAGAAGTTCCCCCTGCTAAAGAATTCTATCGTAATCATAATCATTACTGCTACAGTAATAACAGCACAAATTAAAAATAGATTTCTATTAATCGCTAATTCTACCTTTCTTACGTTTATTAAATTTTCTTCAGATAATTTTGTCATATGTTTCTTGTCTTTTTATTCTCATCCTATAAGATTATAGCATAAATTTATTAAAAGATCAAATTTTTAGAAAGCCATATCAAAAAACCGCCTCCTTGGCGACCTCTTAAAATTAAAATCCAGCTAAAGACCTGTTCTTTCTAAAATAAATTCAACCCTTTCCTTGACTGGTTTCACTGGCACCATAACAACTTTATATTTTAGATTTCGATAAGTTTCGTAAAGCAGCTTGTTTAATTTACGGGCTGTTTTTTTGTCCTCTATTCTGGCATAATCTTTTTTGTAGGACAGCCGTTTTAAGAAAAAAACGCCCTTATATTTTCTTTTCTTGGCTTCTTTAATAGCCAGGCCTAGATTCAATCCAGTTAGTCGATAATAAGCAATACTGCCTGGAATCCCTCCGTCATCAAGAAAGGTAATTTGGCTAACCGGTATTTTATTTTCAATTTTAATTTTCATTTGCAATACCTTTCTTTGAAATCTAGCTTCATTTTTTCTGATTTCTTTTATCGTTTTTCCTTTATTTATTTCTCTGTTTATTAAAATCCTGGGTACTTCGGGAGTTGTTTTATATCCTAAAGAAGCTAAACGTTTAACCACCTTTGTTTTACCGGCACAGGGTGCGCCGGTAATAATATACCAGTTCGTCTTAATACTCATGATTAATTTATTCTATTTGAGCGCAATTGGAAGAATAATTTTTTATAACTCAACTTTAGCTCCAGTCCCGGGGGTTGGTTATTTTTTAAATATTTTTCTTAGTTCAACCTTTGCCTTCTCGAGAATTTTCTTTTGAGATGAGGGCAAATTTTTTCCGGCGCGGTTGATGTAGAAATTTAGCATCGACATGGCCGATTGGAAAGGCCCTGCCTTGCGGTTAACGCTGGTTTCCGCCGACATTTTCAATGATTTTGCGATGCGCTTTGGATCTTTCCAGGTAAAAACTCTCGGCTCCAGATCAAGAGCAAAACTGTGCTTTATCACATAGCCCGACCAGTATTTTTTACTTTTCCTCACTTTGTAATTTTTTTAATTTTGCGCTTATTTTTAACAGACTCAAGCGCCATCTTATAAATAAAGCGACTGGGCGTCCGGTAAGCGGTTTTTCCTTTTTGGGCGCGATTGGAAGAATATTTTTTCATAAAGCAATAGTTTAAATTTTTTCCCTGACGTCTCCGCCCGCGGGCGGCCCGGGACGATTATTGTTTTACTACTGCCGGCAACTCGTAAATGGAGGTTTTACCGGTTAAAATTTTGAAAAGATTTTCAATAAAATCGCCACCGGCATATCCGATAATCACGGCAATTGCCGGAGTGAGGACTGCCAGTCCTAAAAAATTAATTCCCAGGTCCTTGGTTACCCAGGCAGCCAGAAGTCCGACGACTCCCGAAACCCCCACGCTGAAAGCAAAGTAGCCGGCCTTGAATTCAACGTTTTTGTAAGAGTTGCGGTATTTGATGTACCCGACAAGCCCTCTCATTACTCCGCCCAAAAAACCTGACAAAAGTATAGTAATTAATAATGGCATATGTTTATTTCAAATTATTATTATTTTTTTTTCGACTTTATATATTCTACCAAAAAACTTTTACTTCTTTAAAAGATTTTTAAACATTCCGTATTTCGATATAACCTCCCGCATGAAAAGCACCATAATGATTGAAACGATTATAGCTAAATTAAGGTTAGAAGACATCAATACGTAAAATATAAAAGCGCCGAGAAAGGAACTCAGGGCATAGTTGGAGCCCAGTCTGAAAGCGAAAGGGGTGTCGCCAGTCACGGCATCGCGGATCACTCCCCCGACAAAAGCGGTTATCATACCCAGCAAAACACAAGGTAAGAATGAGGTTATACCAAGTTTCGTATCGGCGAAAATATAATTGTAGGTAACGGAAACTCCGATAATGGAAAAACTGGCCACACCAATAGAGTCTATAAGCCTGAAGAAGGGGAATTTTTGTTTAAAAAAGGTCGGGGCGAAAAACGTTATTATACTTCCCAGAATAGCAACAAATAAATAATTCGGGTCCGTCAGGTAAAATAATGGAGTACGATTTATAATTAAATCCCTGACAGTTCCGCCGCCGACTGCCGTAACTATGCCCAAAAAAATAACGCCAAAAAAAGCCAGTTTTGCCTGTTTGGCTTTAAAAGCTCCGGTTACGGCAAAAGCAAAGGTACCCAATAAATCTAAAAAATACATATTTTATTATTATACCAAAAAACCGCCCCGCGCGAAAGATTCTTTTAGACAATCTCAATAAATTAAAGATTGTTTTATTAAAAAAGATAGAGGCGCTCGAAGCGCCTCCTAAACTATTTTCTCTTAACCGCTCTATTCATTTTTGAAGTAGCGGCATTTTCTGTACCCCTCTATTGTCGACAGAATTAAGATTTTTGCCCAACACGTCCACATACAGAGACCTAAGATGAAATTTTCGGGCGGCGGGATAAACCCATTTTGTGTTTTTTTCTTCTTAATTATTTTAAGGATTCTTTTAGCCTCTTCTGTGCCTATGCAACTCGGGCAATCTGAACAATTTTCAGTCTTTTTTTTCTCGTCCCAGGCATGGTTCTCTTTCTTAGCGAGTCCTATATAAACTTCTACTTCTTGATCAAAGATATTCCTAGTCTTCACTGTCAGGCCGTCTTTTGTTGCCATTATTTATCCCTCCTTTTGGAATTTTTTTTGTTTGTTCTTGCTTGACGCTAACACACTTTCATAAAAAAGTCAAGCCTTACAAAAAATCACCTGACCTGTATGAATAGACGGAAATCGTGGTTCAGGGTTAAAGTTTAGTATTACCAGCCTAACATCAACCCACCGGCAACAACGGCACAAACCACCACTACGAGAAGAAACAGCCAATTGGTCTTGCCTTGAGTTAGAAATGCCATATTAATTAATACTACCATATCCGTCCTAGGCTCTCAAGAACAAAGAAGAATAAAAAAACCGACCCTTGGGCGACTTTTCCCCAGCCTCAGTTTAAATAACGTGTTTTTCGAGCAACGGAAATTTTATTTTTTCTTCTGCTCCTCTAATTCTTTCAAGACTTTGCAGACAGGGCAGTAACGATAAAAATTCTCCCTGATCTTTGTCTCTACTTCAGAATCAAAGTTAGCCATATCAATCCAGATATCAAACTTGCTTTTACAAAGCGCGCATTCAATCGACAGTTTTTTATAGTTTTCTTTCTCCATATTACCTCAATTCTACCAAAAAATTGCCCTTTTGACAATTCTTTAGTTTTATCTAAGTTCTTGCCCTGCGCCTCCGTCCGCGGCGGACGGTACAGGGGTTGGCTATTTTTCTTCTTTAATTAAAAATAAGCGCTTTTTGAAGCCGCCGCGTTTTTTTCTTTTGACAGCTTGAAATTTTTTAATTTGCGGTTTCGACAATCCGATTTCTGAAGTTAAAGTATCAATCAGTTCCTGAATATCTACGATTTCATTAATAACTCCTTTTTTATCTTTCGCTCGGATTAATTCTCTTGCTTCTTCTAAAACCTTCTTTTTTAACGCCTTCAAAAACTCCGCTTTCTTTAATTTTCTTACTGTCGGCTTCCAGCCGGCTTTTTTAATAATTTCTGGGATCCTATCTCTGATTAATTTATTGTATTTTACGATTTTTCTCATTCGGTCTAAATTTTGGTTATTCTTCAGTTTTTTCTCCTTCTTCGTTCATTAACTCCATATCCTGGCCGCAACAAACCAATGTTCCCCCGCCCACCTTGGTGACAACAACTTCGTTTCCGCAAATATTACATCGATATTTTTCATTAATATTTTTAACTGCCATATATTTTTAAAATTATTTTTAATTAATCGACTTTATTCTGGTTATTCCTTATCTCTCTCCCAATACAACTCCCCTTCTTTTTCCATTTTCTCAAGCCTGGTATAGTAATCCGGAAATTCATTTAAGTGAGCTAAGGCAATTTTGCCTGTCGTCAACGGATCGTCATCTGTCACGTTGGTATTAGGATCTATCAATCCATGTTCCAACTCAACATCCATGCCCATCCTGAATTGTTCAACATCAAATTTTGACCAATCAATTCCTAATTGCTCCCCGATTTTCTTTGCTTCTTCAGTTGTGAAACTTTTTTTAGGCTCCATAGTAATAATATTGTTAATTTATTGCTCGACTCTTTAATTCTACCAAAAAATCGCTTTCCGACAAAATTAAAAGAGCCTCCGTTTCGTTCTTTTCCTAGAACTATTCCGGAGGCCCCGGATCAACGCCTTGCTTCTTTAAGCACTTCAGGCATACACCATGAGTGACCTCTAGTCGCCGAAGTCCAAACATCAGATACAGTAACACAGAAAAAAATGATCCCTTGAAGCCCAGAAATTTGCCACAGCAGGTGCATTTTCTTATCACTTTTTTCCTCTTTTTAGATGTTTGTTCGGTATCTTTCTCCCTGCGCTCCTGACTCTTGGTCCACCACATGTGAAGCCACCGCCAATTTGCTGTCTACAAGACGGCTCCCAACGCTCAAAATGTCTTCTGTTACTTAAATCTAAATCTGTCCTGCTAAGCAATTTTCCTCCTTTCTTTCTTTCTTTCTTTTTTTCTGTTTTACTGTCTCCCTCTAACAAAAACATTCCCTATTCAATTGTTAATCCTCCTTATTTTTTTAGCTACTCAATCTTACTCCTATTTCTCTTTAATTTCAATATCCCACTATAATATCGCACAAAATTAACGTGATTTTTTATCGTTCAAAGATTTTTCTTAACTTCGGGCTAAATTTTGATTATTCTTTGATTCTAATTCCCCACTTTTTCATGCAAGCCTCGTGCTCCTTGCCGCTACCGCAGGAGCCGTTCTTTTTGTGCCATTTTTCATGTTCCGTCCTCGTCACATATGTTATTTTTTTAGATTTTTTCTTTTTCATATATCGAGTCCGCCCGAGGCGGACGAAGACGGAGAAGAAGTAGTCTTCTTCGACTATTCTATTCTACCAAAAAATCGCCTCTTGGGCGAATTTGATTATTCCCTAACGACGCGTCTCGGTCGGGGCTATTTCAATAAATTTAAATCTGCATAAAATCCATAATTTTTTTGATTAATTCGTCTTTTCCTTCTTTTGTTTCCGCGGAATATGGCAAGATGGACACATACGGTACCTCTTTTTGAATAGATGAAAGCTGTTTTTCCGCGGCGATCTTCTCTAATTTATCAATTTTGTTCGCGATAATAACAACTTGATGTTTATTTTCTCCAAGAATTTTTATCATTTCGCGATCAAGAACAGTCAAACCAACTTTAACGTCAATAATTAAGAAAACTGCTTTAGGCCTGACACTGGAATGCTCCACATACCAAAAAATTCTCTTAATCATTTTGTTGCGCTCATTCATTGAACGCTTGGCATATCCATATCCTGGAAAATCCACCAAGTAAAAAGAATCATTGATGCGAAAAAAATTTGCCTCGCGGGTTTTTCCTGGGATCTTGCTTACTTTTGCAAAATCTTTTTTACCAACCAAAGAGTTAATTACGCTTGATTTCCCTACGTTGGAACGGCCAAAAAAAGCGATCTGCGGTAAATTGTCTTTCAAGCCGTAATCGTTGCCAATAACCCCCTTAACAAATTCTGCCTTTGATATTTTCATATTTATACTTTACTCTTTGTCCTATCTTAGTTCTACCAAAAAATCGCCTGCTTGGCGATTTTTCATTATTTTGTTATTTCAATTATTTTTAACTTTGATACAGAACCCGAGATGATTTTTATATTTGACTGGCTAACCTTAAAATAATCGGCTAATGATTTTATCACGGCTCGGTTGGCTTTCCCTTTTTCCGGCAGTTCCCGAACCCAAACCTTGAAGTTAATGCCGTCAATCTTCTGTACTTTTTCTTCTTTCGCCCTTGGTTTAACCTTAACAAAAATTTTCATTTCCTCATTCTTCGGGCTAAATTTTGATTATTTTAGCACTCCAGGAACAATGTCTTTTGGACGCACGGATTTCTTTAATTCTCTTAAACGATCCAACGAAATGGATTTTGCGTCGGTTTTATCTAATTTTTTATTTCTTAAGTCATTCCAAACCCTTTGGATATCTCCGTTATAGACAAGATCATATTCACCATTCTCTCTATTAATATAAAAAACCATCAATAATCCATTGGTATAGCCTTCTTTCGGTGGCTTTTTAAGATAAGTACTGTTGCCACCAGTCGCTTTTATCTGCACGTTCCTACCGTTATAGGTACCATCCCAATCATGGCGACCAACGTCGTGTAAATTAACTTGATAAAAAATTCCAGCTATAGCCTCCCCAATATCACCAACCATTCTGCCATCAGGAGTAAATAGGCGCATTTCGCCCGACCTTTTAGAAAGTCGTCGGCAGGCATCAAAAACATTTTTTACCGCTGATGAAAATTCTTTCTTTTTCATAAATTTTCCCTCAACTTCGGGCTAAACTTTGACGGTTTTTATACCTTGTGCGACATTTCTAAGCTAAATTTTCATCACGAGAATTCATTTATTAGCTCCTCATTATTATCTATTTGTTTAATCTCTCCTTCCGCAGTCTCAAGATCTATAATGATATGCCCCATAGATGTTTTTACAGCATTTTGTTTTAAGGAATTTTCCCCTGTCGAATATCCGGAATCATAGTATCTTTTATCAACATCAGATCTATTTTCATCGGAATCATCCTCTCTAACTTTTTCAGAAATAATATTTAATCTAGTTTTATTTCCTCTTATCTCCCGAAATAGTTGTTCTGAAAACGCAGTCACAAGGCCATGATGTGGGGCAACTAAGAAATCGATACCAAAATTATTGAGCTGTTTCTTAAAATCTGGATTTTTATTAATCAGATATTCCATACCCTCTTTTAAAATATCACCTGGCATTAAAATTGTTTTATTCCCTACATGAAAAAAGAGAAGGAGGCTAATATTATTAGAGTATTTAGGCTCTAAGTCATCGCTGCCTTCGCATTCTGTTGGTTTAATATAAAATAACTTAATCTCTGGAACAGTGGAAACTAGCGGATTCGATGGGGACATACCATAGGGGTTAGGCCTATCAGAAAATCTTTTCCTCATATCAGAAATCGCTAAATCTCTTGGCTTATCTACGCCAGTAAAGAATTTAATAACTATTTTAAATATGCTATCTTGTGTATCATTATCATTCGGACAAGTCATATAATCCGGATGAAATTTTTCTCTAAAATTTTCATAATCTGATATATGGTCGTTATCTAAATGGCTAAGAAATAATTGGTCTATGTAATACTTATCCGTATTTTCAATTACGTCTGTGTTTCTAAAAGATCTCTTTTTAGCTAATGGAATCAAAAAATTATCTACAGGAGAAAAATCAGAACTTTTACCTAGGTCAATTATTATTTTTTTATCATCTATTTCTGCATATGACGATAGTGCTCCGCCAACATTAAAAATTGCAATTTTTTTCATAACTCTTTCTTTAAGGCTTTATTAACGCGGCTACTGATATATTTAGTTTGTTTTCTATAAGAATAGAGAAACATAGTTAAAAGTGCTGCAAATAAAATATAAAAATTCCATCCACTTAGCGCTGGAAATATGGATTCGATGAGTTCATACAATTTCAGTAGTAATATCAGGAAAAACATTGAAATAAACGTTCTATACATGTTGTTTATTTCTGAAAATATTTCTATTTTAGAGTCCTTTTCAGAAGCAGAAATAAAATCGGCGTAATTAGAAAACTTTATGAATGAGATTCTTTTTAGAAATGGCTCTATAATTAATGAACCGAATCTACTAATTACTAATCCAATGAAGTAATAAAGGAAGATACCTATGATAATATTTTCTTGAATGAAAGAATAAAACGTAAATTTCTCTACAATAACTACAAAAAGTATCCCTGGTAAGAGGTAATTGAAAAAATTGTAAGATGATATTTTGTCTAATATTTCTTTCATATGTATTCTAAAATTTTATTTTCCATAGTAATCATTTCTTTGTTTTAAAATATACCATCCATCGCTGTACTTTTGGAATTGCGTACGAAAAACAATATCTTTGTTATTTTTTATTATCTATCTCCAAATTGGCCCCATTTTAAAAGAAAGTCAAGCTAATAAAAAACCGCCCTGTCGGCGGTCCACTTTGGGCTAAATTTTGATTATTTAGCTTTCGCTCTCGCTGATTGTCTGGCTTCGGTTCTCGCGGTATTTTTTACTTCTTTCATGGCTTCTATTGGTTTATTATGGCAATGATATTCTCCGTAACTCAATCTCCACTTTTCACAATTAGTTCTACACGTATGACATCCATTTGCATCGGTTCTCCCGGGATGCGCAAAAATAGTTATTGGAAAAATAACTAATACAGAAATTATAAAAATTTTAAAATTTAAACTTTTAAGCATCTTACTTATTTTTATGGCATTACAGTCAAACCAACTACTAATGCTGTACCAATAATAACCGCTGAAATTATAATAGCCACGCCGATATTCCCCTTTTTTATTTCTTCCCATTCATTAATCGGTGTAATTTTAGAGAATATCTTTACTGAAAATCCAAGGGCAATCGCCATTGAAATAGCACCAGTAATGGCCCAGCCGAACGTAATAAGATATTGCTGAAGAATATATGACATATCTTTAATTTTAAATTTTTAACCGACCTTTCCTAATTTTTTTCTTTCGTAGATTTAAATTTTTTTCAACTTCGGGCTAAATTTTAATTATTTTATATTTTCCTAAAAAATCTTTCACAACCTCAAATATTTTTTCATGACCCGCCGCATTCGGATGTAAACCGTCTTCTAATAATTTTTTGTAATCAGATTTTATCCATTCGTCAAAAATTTGAATAAAATAAATATTTTCTTTTTCGCAAGCGGATTTTATCATTTCATTGTATTTCTTAATGTTCTCATTTTTGAAAGATTTATTCGTATCCCAGGGAATCGGCGTCGTTTTCGTTTCGTCAACGGGAGTCAAGCCAACAAAAATAACTTTTGAAGAAAATTTTTGAGCAAGAACAATTAAATTTTCTATATTTTTCTTAAAATCCTCAAATTTTGTTACATTCTCGTTTTTACTGTGAAGGAAATAAGAATCATTGATGCCGATAGCGAATATAATAACTGTTTCTAAATTTTCTTCCATCCTAGATTTTATTTCAGCTTCAAATCTTTTCAATAAGCCTGGCGTCTTATTACCGGAAACTCCAAGATTATATACGTCAATCTCACTTTTACTTCGCATATAAAGCTTCAAGCGCTCAGCCCATCCGCCACTTTCTGAATCAAAAGCGCCCCAAGCGATACTGTCTCCAAAGACACAAATTGTACTCATATTCTTTATTCTACCAAAAAACCGCCTTCTCGAGAAAGCAGCGGGAAATCTTGACTCCCCAGTTCAAAGCTTATTATAATTTTAGAAAACAGGGATTATATGGGTATGTTAAAGGAAAAATTATTAGAAATTAAACATTTTTACAAGATTCCGATTTTTAGTTTGAAGAAATAAAAAAAACCCGACTAAGGGTTAAAAATGGTCGGGTAAGAGGTAGAGCCAAACGATTAGTTTCCTAATCGCGAGATTATTTCTCTACTTGGATACCCCAAACCCTAGTTTACAAAGACTGAGAGATCAAGCTCTCAAACGGAAACCAAATCTTCAAGCGTCCAAGGATATTTTTACTTGCGGGGACGGACAAAAACCCACAGACTATTGAGACGACGGATGTCCTCCCTATAATGCCAAGCGCTACCGAGCCATAATCCAAGATTAGTGTGATCAATGTAGAATACGTTCGGGGAGCCGTCGGAATTAATAATCGGTTCCATCCCAATATAAACCTGCTCTCCTTTCGGTTGGTTCTGGTATTGTAGGCGTAGTTGAGGGCCAACTTCTGGTGGACAGAGATCAAATCCGAGATCTTTAGCGCGTTCGTATATCTGGTCGGACTGGGTACTCTCCTTGAAGCCAAGTTCAGCAACTGTGATTTTGATCAGGTCAACTTCGGTTTCTTCATTAGCCACCGTAAAAGCAGGTCTTCTGAGTATGCCGTTGGCTGGACTGGTCATATTAAATCCGTTGTTCTCTAGAGCTTCATAAAATTCATCAACGGTCTTGATGCCAGTACCGAGTTTGATGGTTGTCCAGATCTTGAATCTAGAAGTTGCGGCCTCGGGTGAACAAAATGCGTTGTAAAGAGCTTTTTGCACGGCCTTTGGGTCTTGAATCCATCTCTGCATCGTATCGCCCGAAAGCTCGGGCATGTTCTCGCCAACCACGGCGAGAAATTTGGCGGTCTGTCGGTCATAGGTTTTCGCTGCCATTAGCGTTTCCTCCTTTCTGCTAGCGGGCTACTTCTGTAGTCATAGCCAGTAGACACCGAAAAAAATCAGTGGCTTTTGGCTATGACTACCAATTTCTAAGTAAACAATGAAAAGAACTAATCTATTATATTTAAATTATAGCACACTAATTAACTTCTGTCAAAGTCTTCAATGCTTTGTGGTCTTCTATCCAAAAAACGCCCCCTTGGCGATAAAGTATAATAAGGAGTAAATCTATCCCGTAATCGGTCTCGAACCTGGCTTTCAGGAACAAATTCGGGAGCTTTTGAGGGTATCTCATAACGCCCCTCGGTCGGGGCTGTTTTAAAGTAATTAAGATTTTATTCCAAAATTTCTGTGAAATATTTTTTAATTACCTCTTGTGTTTTTGGGTGTTCTTCAAGTGGAGGCACTCCTGGGATTTCTACTCTAAGAAGTTCGAAAGCAATAAATCCAACCACCCTGCCCTCTCCTTCTTCAAGTACTATTTCATAAGTCCTGGCAATTTCTTCTTCACTCAAGAACCCTTTATCATATATGCCAAATTCAGTAATCATGAGTCCTTTTACCCCATCTCTTTCTGCCAAAGCGAGCCCGTAATCTATAGCCAGCTCAACATGTTGTGAATAGTCTTCCAGCGTCAACATGTCAGCATAGTTTAACTGTTCTTCTGGCGTCAGACGCTCTTTCGGGATGAACATGAGGCTAAACCCTATGTAATCATATCCTGCGAAGTCACCTGGTGATTGCTTAGCCATGTTAGCTGTCCTTGTTTTATCCGGCAAGCCAGGTCCGGTTCCTTTCCAAACAATATCACCGTGATAGACCGCTTTTATTTTGGGAAGAATTTCCTGTCTCCACCTGCCAGTATCACTGCCGAGAATTACCTCGGGTTCATTCATGGGGGCAAAGAGTTCAACATCGTATTCCTCTGCCAGTGTGGCGTATTCAACGATTTTAGAGTTCAATGCCTCCAAGTCTACATCTTCCATACCTGAAGGACTGCTCATGGTTAATCCGACTTTCAAACCGTTTCTGTGGGCAGTTTGGATGTTAGCAATTATAAGCTCTTTTTCAATCAGAAGAACTTCTCTAACTCTTTTAACCAGCTCAGGGGGAGAAGTTTTTTCAAAGTTTTCAAACCAAGACTCGGAAAGAGGGTCTGAAGCCTGAAAGAAAACCGTATTTACCCCAAGGTCCTTCAGCTTCTCTATATTAGAAGCAAGGTGATTGGGATCCTGGACTGTCAAGGTGGGCAGCCAAATACCTTTATAAATACAAATCTCTTCCTCTGTTTTTCCTTCATCTGTCTTTGTTTTTCCCGTTTCAGGCATTTCTAATTTTTCAACCTCCATTATTTTCTCAGTCGGCTTTTCTGTCTTTCCTGTCTCAGAACCAGAACCATTTTTCCAGACCAAGAATCCTCCTATTCCTAGAATAGCTAGAACCACTAGAATAATTAAGGTTTTAGTTTTCATAAAGAATTCCTAGCTTCTTCTTCTTTGTCAGCTATTAAAGATAGTTCGTCTACTGTGGGTTTTTTCAAATATAAATCACCTGCTTCTCTATAGAGATTAGCGGCATTTTGATAGCCATTCCCTTCCAAAAATTTTGCAAATTCCAAACGGCCTACCGCCATTTCCCCGATTATATGGTAATTCAGAGCTTCTCTTATTTCGAAGGCAGTATTTTCGGATATCTCTTTGTTCCAGGCCATTATCTCTTTTATTGATTTTCTTTTAGCTTTATCTTTAAGATAAAGCATCCAATAAGGACCAAGCTTGTGGCCCTCCATCTGAGGATTAGCACCATTTTCCCAAGCTTCTAAAAAGTTTTTGTATGAAGCTGGCATATTTTTTATTTTAATTAATTTCTTTTAACTTCGGGCTAAATTTTGATTATTTCACAAATATAAAAGCATTATTATCTCATCGTACAATTTACCTAAATATTCTCTTTGCTTAGGGATAACGGCCACTTTTTTAAAGTTATATTTTTTATAAAGGGCGATTGCCGGTTTATTTATAGGAAAAACATCTAACTTGATAATTTTTGGTTTAGGTTTAAGCTCCTTTTTAGCTAACTTTATCACTTCGCCCGTTAAATAACTCCCCAGCCCGATTCCCCGATAGCCTTTCCTAATAATAATTCCAAAATTCCCAACGTGCTCTCCCCTACCTTCATTCAAGTAAATCTGGGTACTCCCAGCTACCATATTATTAGTTTCCGCTATTAAATAAACTGACTTATGGCTTTCCATTTTCTTGAATTGCTCTTCTAGCCATTTCTTTTCCTGCTCAAAAGAAAATTTTTTATTAAAATTAACTAAGGCTTTTTCTTTAATTAAAGAATTGATAAGAGCTTGGAATTTTTTAACTTTCCTGAGGTCTTTCTTCGAAAATTTTCTTATTGTTATTTTTTTTCCGTCAAAAATCTTAGTTTTCATGCTTCCTTTTCCTTCAACTTCGGGTTAAATTTTGATTATTTATTTTTTTATTTCCAATTTTTCTCAACTTTATCGATAAGATCCTCTGCGATTTCTAGATTTTTCTTCTCAATCTCTTTTATTTGCTCTGAGGTATAGCCCTGTTTTATTAAGTGTTCTCTTATTATTTTATTTTTTTCCGCATCAGTTCTCCTCAGAAAAGCTTCTTCTTGGACTTTTGAGCCAAAATAAATATTTTTTCTTTTTTTATTAAACCCTGGCAGAAAAATTCCAGTTCCTTTTCTTAATCCAACTATTAACTTATAAATAAATCTCGCCATGAAAAGCACTACGATAACTGTTGCAATAGTAATAATTATATTATTCATATCGGGCTAAATTTTGGTTATTTTATTTAAGAATATGGTCTTCTTGGGTCCAAGCTGGTTCCGAATAAGCTTTAATCCACGTTTCGTTCCCAGTTACGTAATGAACCTCGTTCGGGAAAATTTCTAACTTTTCCCCTTCTTTGAGTTTATATTCCCGTCCGTCTTTGCCCACAACCATCTCTCCTTTTATCACTTCGTATAATTCCGTAGTTTTCTTGTGGTAATGCGGTTCTGCTCTATCGATTACTGCAATAGCAAGGCCAGGTTCAATCTCACAGATAATCTCAGTCGTATTTTCCTCGTTGTTCTTGATAATTTTCTTTCCTGGATATTTCTGTTTTAACTCTTCAATTATTTTTTCTACATTCACAACTTCGGGCTAAATTTTGATTAATATTTTGAATCTAATAATTTTTAATGAAGTGTCGGGAGTAATTTCTTTTTTGTAATATCCGGAATAAACTTTATACATCTCCTCGTCGTTTTTAAATTTCTCATGTCCTTTTTTGTCTTCTTCATCTAATTCTCTAAAAGTTTTCTCTTTAACTTCGGTAAGCATAGCCTTAGCAAAAGGCTTTTCATCCCCATGCTCTAAAAATAGAACCTCATCTCCCTCTTTTAAGTCTTTATCGTCAAAACATCTCCAAGTTGCCGTTTTCCGACCAGAAAGTATTTCAGATATAAGATTTTTATAAAATTTAAGGATTTTCACTTCGGGCTAAACTTTGACGGTTTTTATACCTTGTGCGACATTCATTCTAAGAACCCTATTATAAACCAGACTATTATACCTGCTACTGTAGCAATTATTATCCCAATTACTATTCTATCTAATACAGACTGCCAAAATCCTTCTTTTACTGGCTTATGAGCTTCACCTATATTAATATTAACGCTTTTATCCTCTTTGGAAGAAAAAATAATGGTATTAATTTTTTGACTAGGATGATATAAATCAATCATATCATCGGGTAAAACAAGCCCCCCGTAGGGAGCGTGAGGCGTAGAGGCGCTAAGGGCAGCTGTCCCACTTGCTGTTCTTGCAAAATAAGCCATCAAATTATCTTTTGAATCGAATTTCCTTAGATTTTTTGGGTTATGAATAATCGTTTTATCAAATTCTTCTTTAATTTCGTCTAGCTCATCTTTCATGGTCCTCTTAATATCCTCTATTCTAACCTCTTTGTTACCAGTCTCTCTGTTGTTAATATAAAAATTATTTGTATAATACTTATTAAAAATAAACGTTCTTTTTTCTATGCTTTCCCCTATCTCGTCTTCGCTTACACTGTCTATTATCTTTTTTGCTTCTTCGGGAGTTATCATGATTTTATTTAATTAAATTACCTCAACTTCGGGCTAAATTTTGATTAGTTTACTTTAAATTCATTCATTAATCTTAAATATTTATCCTGAATTTCTCTACTTATCCAACTCTCAGGAAGCTGCCCAATTTTTCCCTTATTCTTTTTAATGGCGTTGCAAGGGCTAAAAAAGAAACCGTCCGGCGATGCGATGAACAACCACGATGGATTCCACACTTTTAGTGTATCGCACGCAATTTTTGAAACGTTCTCATCGTCTCTTCGAGTTCTATATTTAACCTCTACTATAAATGCCCTTTTTCTATCATTAGATATTAAAATAAAATCAGGAATCTTTCTTACATTCTCAATATACTTTTCTACCTCCGGTAATTGTTGATATTGAGTTAGTTCAGGAAAAGTATATTCGTAGCCAGATCTTAAAATGGTAAATTCTCCTATTTCGGTAAACATCCTTTCAAAAATAATTTCAGCAATTTTCCCTTTGATTAAATTTTTAGAAAACTCAATGGTATTTTTCATATGTTTATTTGATTTTATCCGATTTATTTAAATTGTGTTTTCCGCAAAGAATTTGAATATTCTTAGGATCTGTACTAGAACCTCCTTTTGACCATGGAATTATATGGTCAAAATGTAAGTCTTTTGCTACACCGCATATTTTACCGTTGGGCATAACATAACTACATTTACCATTATCACGTTCAAAAACTATTCGTTTAACCTCAGTGGGAATTCTCCTTGAAAATTCAAAATCCTCCACGTCATCCTCAATTTTAACTTCTAGTCCTAAAGGATTTAAAATAAATTTAAAAACTTTCCTTTTTTCGAAATTACTTTCAATAAATATAGCGTCGATAAGTTCAAATAAACCTTTATCCGACCAAACATTATTATTTATTTTTTCGTATACTCTTATTATTTCTGCCTTTTTACGTTTATATTTAAAGTCTTCTGCTAATTTAAAAAATATACCATTATTTGTTAATTTTCCTGTTTTTGTAAATAATGGCTGATCAAAATTTTTCGGATTAGAATTTTCTCGTCTACTTATGTCTTCACCTTCGTAGATAAGAAGTCTTCCGTCTTTATCAAAACCATCATTATAAGGGGCGTTTTCTTTAACAGACATTAAAAAAATCGAGTAATTTTTACCTTTTGGCCTAAAATTCATCCCCTTTTGGACATTAAATCCTTCTTTAATAGCTATTTCATTGTAAGAAAAAATATCCTTCATAGAATATTTTATATTTTTGAAAAACCAAAGTCTTTGCCAACGGGTTTAATTTCTTTGGTATCTACAAGCGCCACACCAAGGTCTAAGGAGTTAATAAATTGTACATAACTTTTATCTTTAGGTTCACGAGATGGCACTAAAACCCTATACTGGTCTTTGAAGCTAATATTTTTTTCTTTTTTAAATTTACTAATTTCGAAATAATCGTATTCATATAATTGAACTATACCCTTACGGGCTTGTGACCTAAAATTTCTTCTCTCGGTACTTTTAACTTCGAAAAGAAAAGAACGTTTCTCATCGTGAGCAAATAAATCAACGTACTCATTAGAAAGGGTGGAATAACCATGAGCTCTGAAGATATCTATCAAGTTTTGAATTATAGAATAATGCACGGATTCTGCCCGAGCTAAAATGTCGTTATCTCTAGTAACTAAAGAATACGGCTTGATAATCATTCGCTTCTTTATTTCTTCTAAAAATCTTAGAGAAGCAGCGTGTCTAAGGGTTTCTGTTGCGTTATGTACTTCTAAAAAATTCGACGGTTTCTCTTTAATAACTGGGCCGCGAAACGAATGCTCAGAATACAAATATAGTGGTCTCTTCTGAAATAAAATTTGTTGTGCCACATCGAATGATACACTAGAAAAACTGCCCATTACTGGGAATCCCGATATTTTTGAAATTGGAATATGGTCTCTTAATAATTGATCTATTAGCTTAAAAGTGGAAATATCATTATGAGGTGTTGGCGACTCCCAAGTATGAGGATCTGGTATGTCACCAAATAAATACACCTCTGTTAGGGGTACTAAAAGGGGCCACCGATTTATTTTGTTTTTTATTTCATAGTGCCATAAATAATTATCTTTTATAGAAAAGTGGTAGCCAACAACCCCAACCCCAATGATACCAGAGGCTGCGTTTGAAAAGACCGAATTTTGTGGTCCTGTGCTATGTATAAAAAAGATGTCACCAGTTTGAATTTTTTCCCAACGCTCCTTAAGATGTTCTTCTAACCCCCAAGTCATATACTTAAAAGCGGTCAACCAGTGTTCTGGTGGCCCAGTAAATCTAAAAAATTGTTTTTTGTTAAGCGCTGAGTTAAAATCCATTTTATAATTTATTATATTTAGTAGCGTTGCCCTTCGTTTTTTCTATATTATATTTTTCATCATTCTTTTTAATCTTTTCTTTTACAATTGAAGTGATATCAATATCGGTAGCATTGGCAAAATTAAGACAGAATATTATTATATCAGCGAATTCCTCTCCAACCTCTTTTCTGAATTTTTCGTCTTCTTTTAATAATTGAGTGATCTTTTCTTTGTCTTTCCATAAAAACAATTCTTGAAGCTCTCCTGCTTCAATTGAAATAGCCTCAGCTAAATTCTTCGGATCATGAAATTGTTTCCAATCTCGCTTATCTCGAAAATCCCTCAACAAATCTTTTAGTTCTTGTATTGTTGTTTTTTCGTCTTCAGGCATAGTTTCTACTTTCAGAATAGTCCTGATTTTGGGGAAAATCAACTTAGTCAAATAGCCGCCGAAACCGAATTTAACAGGCCGAAAATCAAAAAGAAAAGAGACCGTGTGACAGCATAATAACTGCAAGACACGGTCTCTCGAGGAACTATAAGCCTAGTGACTCTATCTGTGGGGCACCCGTTTTCTGGGCGTAATCTCTTCTTCTCTACGAGGATTTCCCGTATCCCCCTCTGTAGATACTTCCTCTGTGTGACAAACTACTTCCCCAGAACGATTAAATAGTATGTATCCCATTTTAATCTGCTACCTCCTTTTATTTAGTATTTTCCTTTTATCAAGTCTTAGCAAAAAAATCAAGCCCCGGCTCCCCATTGATGCGTAGTGCGACCCATTACATAGATTATACGAAATAAAAAACCGCCTGTCCGCCGACTGACGGAGGCGATTTTTTGGTTGTCTGATTTTACAGAACGGATTCTTAAATGCGAGTTACGTTTACCGCGTTGGGTCCTTTTGCAGAATCAGCTTTCTCAAAAGATACTTTATCTCCCACCTTTAGTTCTTCGAAGGTCACTCCTTTGACCTCGTTCTTGTGGAAAAACAGATCTTTCTCTTCTCCTTCAACGATAATGAACCCAAATCCTTTGTCTGAAATAAGATTCTTAATTGTTCCTTCCATCTTTATGATAAATAAATTAATTCTTATATTTTAAGGTTTTATCCTAAAGCTTAGTTTCCCGAATAAACTCGACTAAATTTTTATTAGGCAACTATCTTACGCATGTAATATAGCGCACAAGAAACAATAAGTCAATCAGTACGGCCGTTAATTATGCGACACAAAAATGAGCCTTGGCCCTCGTTCATAGATTAGGCGCATGAGATGCGCAGTGCGTTCCCCCCTTTGGGGACGGTTTTTTTCCTGTCTTGCGTCTATTCGCCTCAGATGGTATAATGAAATTGATGAAAATTCTAAAAAGTAAACGTTATCAAGTTAAAATTTTCAGTAAGAACACCAAGAAATGTGTCAGAACAATCGGTGATAAAGGATTAACCCCCTATAAACTGGATATAGTGGAAAATGGCCTGATAAAGGATCTTAACTGGCATAATTTCCGGATAGAAACCGTGGAGTTTAAAAAATAATTCTAATATCTGAAGCTAACAAAAATACCGTCCCTCTCGGGGCGGCATTTTTGTTTTAGTAGCGTCCGAATCTTTGAGGTCTCCTTTTGGCGTGACAATCTCTGCAATAGAGAGGTCTGTCGCCAGAGGGCTCAAACGGAAGCTCGGTTATTTCTTTTCCGCACTCAGAACATTTCCAGTTTCCTTGATACATCTTTCTGGGAAATGCTCTGTCGGAATTGTCGTTGAAAGCCATTTTTTTTCACGAATTAATGTTAATAAAAAAGCGACCTTTCAATGACTTTTTAGTCGCTCTACTTAACCTACACCTCGTTAATTACCAAGCTTTAGTGAAGGTGAAAAAGAAGACACCTTCTTTGACTTTTTGAATTACGAAAGAATACTTTAAGATACTTCGACTTCTAAGCCTGCCTGCATATTACGCCTTATTAAAAAAATGTCAAGTCCCCTCTCCTTAATGATGCGCAGCAAGACGTTTATTTGAGCCAGCGTTTTCTCTCTTTTTCCGGAAATCTTTTAATTGCATAACGTAACATAGTGCGGGGCATTGTCTTATAATTTTTCCTCAAAAATTCCTCCTCAAATTTTTTGCCGCAACGCTTCCCTATTTCCCTGAGCATCCAGCCAACCGCCTTTTGTATCAAATCATGCTTATCATTTTTCAGGATTTTTGCGATCTTTAAAGCATCTTTGCAATCGCCTTCGTAGATAAAATAAAAACAGGAAAGCATGGCAATACGCCTTTCCCAAATATCTTTTGATCTGGCAAGATTATAAAGGACGCCCCTGTCTCTTTTTTCCAAGTAAGAGCCGATTATCTTGGGCGCCGTCAAGTCAATCAGGTCCCAATTATTTATCCTCTTTCTGTTTTTAAAGTAGAAATTATAGATTTTTTCTTTTTCTCTTTCATCTCCTCTTTCAAACTGCAAAACCAAAATCAACAAAGCAATCAGCCTTTCTTCATGAAATTTACTTTGTATTAATTCAGACAGTTCGGGAAAGCCCAAGTCTTTGAACCTTTTAACAATCTTTCTGGATTGGGGCACCGTGATTCCCAGAAATAAATCTCCTTCTCCATACTCCCCTTTTCCTGTTTTGAAAAACCGCTGAAGCAACGCTGCCTTTTTCTTATTCGCCTTTTTGCGAATTTCTTTTTTAAAATCACTAATCATAAAATTATTCTACCAAGAAACCGCCTCAATGACGATGACTTTTCACAGATGCGTTATATAATTTATTTATTTTGAAAAAAATCAACTTAGAAACGCCCCTTAAGGACGGCTTTTCATTTTCTTATAATTATTAGTACTGACTACATATTAAGTTGCCAAATCGAAAAATTTAAGACGGCGGCGAAACTGACCCAGAGAATATAGGGGATGAATAAGATACCAGCGATTCTTACAATTTTATAGAAACTAATCAGGCTTAAGAGGATAAAGAACCACAAAAAGACAATTTCCACAAAAGCCAAACCAAGATTATGCCAACCGAAGAAGATAACTGACCATAAAGCATTTAAGGCAAGCTGAATAAAATAAAAAGTGAGGGCTTTTTTCGTTTGCGGGTTTTCTCTTTTCTGCCAAACCAAGAAAGCGGCAATTCCCATTAGAGTATAAAGAGTAATCCAAGCCGGCGCAAAAAGCCAGTTGGGCGGGCTAAAAAAAGGCTTTTCGAGATAAGCGTACCAGTTTTGAATACTGGAAACTGTAAAAACAGAACCTATGGCTCCGGCCATTTGGGCGATAATTACGGAAATAATTACGCCGAGAATTGTCTTTGCCATATTTTTTATTTTTTATTTCTATTTCTTATTTTAATAGAATAGTCCGGCCTTTCTCTTATTCTACCAAAAAACCGCCTTCTAGGCGATTTTTTGGCAATAGACACGGTAATATTTTCTATTCTGATACGCAGGTTTCTCCGTCAAAGCACTTGCCTTCGCCACAATTGCAAATTTTTACTTCGTGGCTGTTCTCTAATGAACAACCGCAAGCACCAATAAGGCAAAGACCGGGGAAATCGCTTGTTGTGAGGCAACATGATGCCATCTCAACTGTTCCGCCGGAATCCAGGCAAGCTTGTTCTTCAACCGACGCCCCAGAAAGCGTGGTGAACGTCTTTTCCTCGCTGATTTCGTTATTGTCTGCTTCATCCGTAGAATTTACTATAAAATAGTAGGCAGTTCCCGGGGTTAAACCAGAAAGCACAATTCCATGATTCAAGACCAATACAGCAGAGCTGACTACCGGAGTCGTCGTTGTTACAACAAGAGGAGTTGTCGTGTCATACCAAACTTTACTGTCTGCTTCTTCGTTTGTTGTCCAAGCAATTTTAGCTGATGTTGTGGTAATCTCAGTGACCGTCACATCCGAAATAACCGGCGGTGTAACGTCTTCGCCAGGCAACTGCCCGGTTATTTTTTTAGCAATGCCCGGAGGAAGTATCTGGCCAGGCAAAGGCTGTGGTGCAAATCCAAGCTTTTTTCTAATTCCTGGGGCAATCAAAAGACCAGGAGGAACTTTGCCAGATTTGCCAGCGCCCTCTGTAAGCAGCTGATTGATCCGAGACAGTGTTTGCGGACCGACTAATCCAACTTGGTCCAAGCCAGCTATTTTCTGAAATCTTTTTACCGCATTCTTGGTCAAGGGGCCGAAATACCCGGTGACTAATCCCTCGGGATAAACATCGGAGTCCGTAGCCAATATCTCCTGCAATAATTCAACATCTTCGCCGGTCATGCCCTCTCGCAACTGTCTGAGAAGCCTTAGAGTTGTTCTTATTTCTGCTGTCGTCTCTCTCACCTCTTGTTTTGCCTCTCTCAATGACGTTATCTGTGACATTAAAGTTGCTATTTGGGTTTTTAATTGCTCGATCTGTTCTTGCAACTGCTGGAGAAGCGCTTGAGTAGAAGTGGTTGTCTCTTCTGCCAAAACCGGCATAGATGAAACAGTAAAAAAGAAGCTTACGACCAAAAGAATACTAATAATTTTATTCATTTTATTGTTTTTTAATTTAGTAAATTAAATTGCTTAATAAAAATTCGACCTTTAAGTTATCTTACCAAAAAATCGTCTGCCCGTCATTCGCCACCCGCCAACTGGTGAAAGTGAAGACAGGGGCGATTTTTTGTAACAATAATCTAAATAATAAATTATTGAGATAGCGCTTCTGCGCAAGCAGGCACCTGCATAAGTTGCTGGAGCATTTGCTCGCACTCTTGAGCAGCAGCCATACATTGCTGAACAGCGCTTGTCACCTGTGCCTGAACGATTTCGGTACATTTAGCCGTGCATTCAGCTTCTGCTTTCTCCGGAAAGCTCACCATCAGCATGTACCCCAAAACAATCACAGCTATAACCAGAATTATAATAATAATATTTTTTGCCATTGAAATATAACTCAATTATTAAAATATTCGACCTTTGTCTTTATAAATATCTTACTCCATTCTACCAAAAAACCGCCTTTTTGAGAAAGCGGCGGGAAATCATGACTCCCCCGACTGGACGATGTTAGAACCTGGTTTAGTCTATAAACTTAAACCTAGGTCAAGTTCTTAGAAGGATCTTTTAAAAACTTTCGAAAAGAATAACGCACCCAAATAAAACTGATATAAGCTATTATTATAAAAAATAATATAATCAATACAGAGCCGATTAGTTTTTCGTGGGTGTTGATTTCTCCTGTTAAAAAGTCTAAAAACGTGAGAAAGAGAGTAATTGAAACAATCTGAGCTGCCGTATTTTTACTAATACTATCAATCTGTTGAAAATCAATTTGAAAACGCTTTATTGCACTTTTAACACCAATCCTACTACCAAATAAAGTTCCAATAACCACAGCTAAAATCAAAAAAATAATACCCTTAATCCCGTCAGATTCAATTTTAAAAACAAAAGAAAGAATTATTGCGAAAGCAATCCAAGATAAAAATCCTGTTAACAAAACCTGTTGGGCTATAAAAGAGGCAACTCCTCTGACGGTAGCTATCTTTAGAGGAGCATTTTTAATCTTTTTGCGGTCTCGCAAATACATAAATACCAATATAATTATTCCAATAAATAAAGCTATAATAAAAAGCATAGATTTATCTTTTAAAATTGTTCTCTTATTCTACCAAAAAATCGCCCAAATAAATAGGCGGGAAATCGTGGTTTACACTGAGCCCTTCAACTATGTTCAGGATAAACTTTGTCGAAGGGTTCCCCCGACTGGATGATGTTAGAACCTGATTAGAAAATTTTAGTTATTTTTTAAAAAAGTAGTTATTTAAAAGTTTAGTTAAATATTCTTTAAATTTTATTTGTTCTTTAATGCTGTTTTCAACCTCCAGAGCAATACATTTTCCAAAAACATATTTTGGCAAAGTGATTAAATAGTCGAAATCTTTCAAGGTGGTTATGGTGTGCAAATCACAGTTCTGCTGAGAAGAATAGCCGTTTAAGTGGTTACAGGTAAATTTTATTTTATTTCTCCTGACAAAAATATAATAAGCTTCTTCGCTCCCTCTGACTATAGCTGATTTAAAGTGAGAGAGATCTATACAAAATCCACTAATTTGCCTAACTTTAACATTTTTGGCAATTTTACTATCATAATTCATTTCCAGATATAATTTATCCCAATAACCTTTCCACTGGTTTAACAGGTCGAAACTATCTTCATGGATATTAAAATATTGAGTTTTAAAGTTATTAACAAGAAACTTTATCTCGTTTTTCCCAACGTCATTTCTCAGATGAACTAAGGGTATTTTTTTGATTGAAGATTTTAAAAGTAAGCGATATAAATTGTCCCTTTGTTGTTTTTTGAGATGCTCCAAAAAAACAGCAGCCGTATTTATTCCTAAGCGGTTGATCTCTCTCAACTTTAATTGCCAGTTAATATTCTTTGCGCCAGTAATACCTAAATGAATTCTTTTTGAGAAATCGATTTTATTCATTTTTAATATTTTATTTCATTTTATCAAAAAAACCCGGTAGTAGAAAGCTACGCTTTCACTACGGGGCGGGCCACCTTTTTGAGAAAGCGGCTGGATTCGGCTCTCAAGGTGGGACGATTTTCGAACCGTAAAATGGGAAGACATATATAATATCCTGAATTGGCGTTGGGACAGATAAAAGAACTGGTTTGGACAATATTAGGCTCTATTTTGAATAAAAAAACAGTTGGGCAGGGTCATCATGCGGTGACCCTGCCCTTACTTGGTGTTGGCGATAGGTAGGTGATACTACCAGCTTGCGGTAATCTTTTGGAGCGTTCTTAACGCCTCTACACGGTAATCGTAATTAGGACTATGAGATAAAGCACAGAGCCCCATGCAGTGCATGCGTTTCCCGTAGCCACTCACCAGGCCCTTTCCGGATTTTCCCTTTCCCTCATCGGCCGGCTCGAACTCGTCGGCAAGAGCCCGTAGTTTGCGTGGAGACACCCACTGTGTCTCGCCTATGGTAGACGTGGTATCTTGCACAACGGGTATCACCGATGCCTCGTCGTATCCATCCGGTCCCTTAAAAAGGACTGAATGCATCACGGGTAAGCCTCGAATTACCATCACAATTCCTGCCTTTGCTTCCATTAGTCGGCAGAGCTCGCTGAGGTAATAATTGTATGGCACGCTCTTTTTATCGCTGGCCATGACCGCTCCGCCGATAAGTTCCCAATTTCCCCGAAAGGATACGTTTGGAATTATTGAAGTTGACCCCGTTCGTCTCGTCAGAAGAAGCTTTCCCGATTTAGGATGCAATATCCCGGCATAAATACTCCTAACAGTCGCCATTTTTTCTATACTCATTTCTCGCCTCCTAAAAACTAATTTTAAAAAAATAATACCATATTTCTGTGGCATTGTCAATTATCTCGGATGGACGATGTTGGGTTGACAAAAATTCAAATTACAGATAGAATTGAAGGGATGTCTTCCAAAAGATGAATAAAGGTCGCGTATCGAACATTTGATACAATTACAGATTATTAAATACCTTACGACCCTTTTGCGTTGTACGGTATTAAACTTCTTGTGGTTGTTGACTAATATGGTTAATTTTTATAACCAAGAAGAGACACCGGAAACTCCAGCCGAGACACCGGAAACTCCAGCCGAGACACCGGAAACTCCAGCCGAGACACCAGCAGAGTAAGAATAAAAAAATAAAAGCCTCGTTTTGCGGGGTTTTTATTTTTTCTTATCTTTAGCTACTAATTGACCACAAGCAGCTTCAATATCTTCGCCAAAACGATATCTCTGGGTGACTATCACGCCCTCTTTCTCTAAGATTTCTTTAAATTCTTTAATTCTTGAGGAAGGAGAGGGTTTAAAAATCCCAGTTGGGTTATAAGAAATTAGATTAACAAAATAAAGAGGGTTTCTCATTAACTTAGCTAATGTTTTGGCGTGTTCCTCAGAATCATTTAAATTATTTATCATTATATACTCAAACATTACCCGTCGACGAGTATTCTTAACGTAGTCGTCAATTGCTTTTAAAATCTTCTTGATGGGATATTTTTTATTAATTGGCATCAACCTTGAACGAAGTCCATCATTGGGCGCATGAAGAGAAATAGCTAAATTTATCTGTAATTTTTCTTTTGCTAATTTTTCAATACCTTCAACAATCCCAACAGTAGAGATTGAAAAATGCCTTGCTCCTAAGTTAAGCCCTTCTTTATCGTTCAAAATTTTTATTGCCCCTATTGCACTCTGATAATTTAAAAATGGCTCGCCCATCCCCATAAAGACAACATTAGTAATTCTCTTTTTAATTTTTTTCAAATAACGAACGGAGAATAAAACTTGCTCAACGATTTCCCAAGCCTCGAGGTTTCTCTCAAATCCTATCTTTGCCGTGGCACAGAAAGAACAATTCAGGGGACAACCAACCTGAGAAGAAACGCAAACGGTATTTCTTTTATCTTCGTGACACATCAAAACTGTTTCAATTTTTAAATCATCTTTTAGGGTAAGAAGAGCCTTTATTGTATTTCTGTCTTCGGAAATAAATGTTTTTGCTAATATCCTAATTGGACATTTTTTATTTAATTCTTCTCTTAAACTTAATGGTAGGGCCACCGCTTCCTGCCAGTTTTGGATTAAATCCTGAAAAAGGGCCCTTTTAGCTTGCCCCCAACGGTATGTTGGTTGTTTATTAAACAATCTTTGAAATCGTATTAAATCCATACTAAATATTCTACAAATAAACCGCCTCTTTGGCGAGGCGGTTTATCCAAGCTTAATTTGTAAACCTGGAAAACATGCCTGGAGATACTAAAGCTCTTCATTAACCGCCACTTCATCAAGCTCGAAACCCCAGAAGAATTCAAAGGTCTTAGTAGTCCCTCAAATATGACCTAATGGTACACCAAATTTTTCTTCTAATAGCCTTCTTTTCCTACTTTTCTTTTATTGAAACGACCGGTGAAGTGTACCATAAATCGTCCTTACTGCCATCACGAGGTCTCAAGACAAGATTTCTGCCAATCCTTAAACATATCACCCTGGCTCTAGTAAAGTGGAGTTTTTCTCTGTTGCAAGAAATAATTCGCTCATTAATCCTCCCCATTAAATTCAATTCATAAATAGAGTCGTTTTTAGTGGTAACTTGAATCTCCCTGTACCGGAATTCATATGGTATTCCTGGCGGTCGAACACCTAAGGGTTTGGGGGGGATTCCTTTTTTATAAGCTTCTTTTCTTTCTCCGAAGCAGAACTTGCAGAATCCAGCAACTTTTTTTTCTGGAACTAATGGCCCCCAATACTTATACTCGCAACCTTTTTCACCACAATCACTACACTTTCTCATTGTATCAGGCATTTTTACCCTCCTTTATTTCCAAATATCCTAATGAACTATAATTGTAATATCTCAAAATACCACACTCTACAAGAAAATCAAGCCCTGACGACTCGTAAAATTGGAGCTCCGAGGGACGGACGATGTTAGAACTTTCCTGGCAACTACTTGATTTAAGATAACGGGTCTGTTTGGTAAGTTTAATAAAAAAGCTACCACCCCTAAACCACTTAGGTAGTGATAGCTCATAAAAGACCCCCCCTGTTAGAGACTCCCTGTTTCTGGTAGATCTAATTTAGTGTTAAGAATCTGTATCGTCCCTGCCTACTCCCTCCTTTTCTTCTTTAATTCCCATCCAAGAAAGACGAACCCTAATTATTTCTATAGCTTCTGTTGCTTCTTCTTGACTAATGTTTCTATCACCTTTTATATACTTCTGGGCTATTTTCACGGCTTCATTCATAGTTTTCATTTTCCCTCCTTGTTTCTCTTTGACCACCATGAACTGGTTTAATGTTCTTACACTCACCCTAAACCCAAAATAATCATTTGTCAAACCAAAAAACCGCCCCCAGAACCAGAACAAAGTTCGGTACAGGGCAGGCTTCTTTAGAAAGCGGCGGGAAATCGTGACTCCCCCGACTGGACGATGTTAGAACCTGTTTTTAAGCTCAATTACTTAAATCATTCTCCTAAGCACCCTTTTGCCTTAAAAAAATCAATAGGGCCAGGGGAAGCACCTTCCATTATTTCTTTTACCCGTTCTGCACCTAATGTCTCTATAAAACACTTTTCCATTTCAGGGGTCACTTTTGTGGGTAAATTCTCAACGTCAACACCAATTGTTTCTAATAGCTTTTCTTGCTCTTCGTTGAGTAAAGGATGTTTATCGCTCCCTCCTGTAGCAGCTGGGAGATTGACCTGAGGGTTAGTCAATAAATTAGACAGAAGTGGCTTTAAATTAAATGGGTCAAAAACAATAAAGAGAGTAATGGCGATAATAAGGATAACGAAGATGATACCAAATGCTATAAAGATAATTTTCAGTATGTTTTTCATATTTTTAATAATTTATTTAACTTACTATCATCTCCATTATACCAAAAAACCGCCTTCTTGAGAAAGCGGCGGGGAATCGTGGCTCGCTCTAGCGGACGATTTTAGAACCTTGAGATGGGAGGAGGTGTATAGATATCCTGAGGTGACTTTGAGGCAGATAAGGGAATTGGTGGAACGATGTTAGAACCTACTGAATTTCTAATGGAGTCGCAGGACCTTCTTTCTAAATTATATCTTCTCTCTATTCTCCAGGTGTTTCTATGGTAAGAATTGCTTCATATAATGCCTGATCTATAGATTCTGGACCTCCTATAAAGATCCGCTCTACACCATATTGAAATTCCTTTTCAAATTCCTCTTTAAATAAGATGGCAAGAGGAATATCCTCTTCTTCTGCCCTTTCAATATACTCTCTAACTCCCCACGGCTCCGTTATCCAGATTGGTTTATCCTCTGCACCATATTTCTTGAAGACATCTATCAACTTCTCGTTTCTTGCAGATTCGTGAAGGTTCATAATATCAAAGTATCTTGAAACCCCAAGTTCAAAGAGCTCTACGGAATTAAAGTCTGGCCGTATCCATTCGGGACTTTCTCCATGAATACCTAGACTTGGAATGGCAGCGATAAGGATCATTGCATTAGGGTCTACCTCTTTGATTGTCATATATGACATCTTGAGAATTTCAAAGTAATCTTCAACGGAACCCTGGAAAAAGAGGCCACCGACTTTAGGATCATATGCTCCATCGGGCTCGTTCCCAATCTCCCAGTATTTTACCGGATAACTTAGACCCGGCATATCTCCCCGACCGTCCCCATCATAGCGATCAACGAGCAAACGAAGAAACTCCTGATACGCCTCCATATCGCAAGGTTTTCCCTTTCTATGGGCGAGAGGAAGAAAATCCCTTGGGTCTTTACCCCAATCGTTTGGCTGCCATTCAAGATGCAAGTTGCAATTTTCTTGGTCCCAATCAGTAAAAGGCCAGACAGTGAAAAGTATTTGAATATCTTTCTCTTGGCTAGCCCTTACATATTGGTCAATCATTTCCCAATGGTATTCCCCCTCCTTCGGCTCAATCTCCTGCCAGTTAGCAAATCCCGGATGGTTCCTTTCCCAACTTAAATAACCATATCTTTCTCGTTCCTCTTGGAGTATTTGCCAATCACCATGATGTGCCATATAACCAAATTTAGATTCAAGAGCTGATTCTGGTATTTCTAATACTGGTTGTATAACTATTTCTTCTAATTCTTTTTCAGGAGCAGCAATATTTTTGTAAACAAAAAATCCTCCTACGCTCAAACCAATCAAAACTAATAAAATGATTAGAATTTTCGGGTTCATATTAAAAATTTAATTATTCTAGCTTTTCTTTGAACCAGATCTTTATTTCTTCCAAAGTTTGAGTTCCCTTTAATGGTCTATCAAGACCAGATGGTGGGTCAAGAGCGATGAATCCTTTGACTTTTCCCTGACCCTCTTCAAAAACAATCCTGTGAGCCAAAGTCTTATTTGCCTCACTCAAATCCAGAGCTCCTCCCCAAACACCAAATTCAGTAAACATAATTTCAGGTATATTATCTCTCTGTGCCCAGCTCTGCATATTACCTATCATTTCTCTTAACTCAATGCGGTATTCTATCAAAGCATCGGGGCCTCCGCCGGGAGTTGGGTCACAGCCAATAATGTCGTACCCAGAAAAATCAATCTGACCGGTTTCGGCTGAAGCAAAAGCGTTTTTGAAAAGAATCTTGCCCGAATAATTTGCTTTTACAGTCGGCAAAACCTCTTTACCCCATTTGCCGGCTCCTGCAGCTCCTAATTTCCAATCTGGCTCATTCATAGGTGAAAAAATTTCCACTTTGTATTTTTCCGCCAACTCTGCTATTTGGCCCACCAACGCATTGTATTTATCAAAAAAGCCGGGAATATCAGCAGCATTATCAGGAAAGGGAGGTGGACCGGTTGGCGGTGTTCTTTGACTGAAATCCTCTACATACAAAGTTTCAATCACCAAATAAATTCTGATGCCGGCTGAATAATATCTTTCTGCCAGTTCTTTTAATCTGTTCTCAAAAGAGGTTAAGGTAGTATAAGGATAATCCAACATTACCCCTCCTTTACTGTTTATCTTTACAGTGGGGCCCAAAGCCACAATATTTGCCCCAACATCCTTTAAAGCATTTACATCTGACATTGTGTGTTCAGTATCTGACATAAAAGCCACCGGCATCCAAAAACCTTTGTATACAGAAACCGTACCCGAAGGCGGCTGAGGAATGGTCTCTTTAAGGATATTTTGATAAACAAAAAATCCTCCCGCACCCAAACCGATTAAAACTATTAAGGCAATTAAGATTTTGATATTCATTATTCTATTCTATCAAAAAACCGTCTCTTTGGCGATTTTTGATGGCTCGCCCTAGCGGACGATTTTAGAACCTTGAGATGGGAAGAAGTGTTTAAGTATCCTGAATTGACTTTGGACCAGATTAAAGAATTATTAGCTATTACTTAAGCCAAATATTAACTCTTCGAACTTGGTTTTGTAAGAATTGGCTAACTATTTCTCTAATAAAATAGTGTCATTCAATATTTCTATTTGATAAACTTTGGGGTCTTGCCAGTTTTCATTTGTTCTTTGAAGCGTCCATAAATATTTCCCATCATGAGCCATTGCCCAAGTCCCTTCAGCCGCAGCGTATATTTTGCCTTTTAAATTACCTTCCTTATCAACCTTACAAACCCACTGGCCACATTCAGCCAGCCAGAAGTATTCGCCGTCGAATGTTATTGTTTGGCCAGAAACGCCTTTTAATCTGACAGTATCAACTAAATTTCCCTCTCTGTCTATTTTATAAAGTTGTGATTTATTTGGATCTGGCGGCCAAGGAACCAAATACAAAAATTCTCCATCCCAGGCAATTCCCGACGCTCCGCCTCCTTGCCATGGAATGTTAAAAGAAGATAAAACTTTGCCAGTCTTAGGACTGACTTCAAAAACTTTTAAAGCCGAGAAATCATTAATCCATAAACTCTTTCCGTCAAAAGCAATACCATGGTCCTGTGCAATGCCCGGATTCTCAAAAGATTCTACGATTTCTCCGTTCGTAGGATCAATTTTCAGTAATTCACAACAGCCGGCTTTCTTAAATTTCCAAAGATATTTGCCGTCCCAACCCAGAGACCAGCCAAAACTAATTGGCATTCCGCCAACAATTTTTTTAATAACTCTCCTGGTTTCGTCTTCGGCCTGATAAACATAGTTATATTTATCATTCGGGTCGCCCGGGCAGTAACCCAAATCTGTCTTCTTAATATCCTGATAGTCAAAAACCGGCTCCTGAATAGTAATTTTCCCCTGATTATTCTCAAGTTCTGCCTGGCAGAGATCTTCGGGGATTAAAAAATCGGATTGATTGTTAGAAATTTCGTTATTTTTAACAACTGCCTGGCTGCCGCCCCCGCCGCAATGTATTCCGATTTCACTGCCGACAATTTTATTAAAATAAATCTCACCTTTCGAACTGTTTATAAGGTGAATCCCTTCTTCTCTGTTGTTTTCAATTAAATTATTTTTAATTACCGCCTCGCTAAAGTCATCGAAAGTAATGCCAAATTTACTGTTTTTGACTATATTCCCCTCAATTTCAGCTTTGGTCGCCTCTCCATGTATTCCGGTATTATAAAGATTATTAGAAATTTTATTGTATCTGATTTTAACATCATAATTGAATTGCTCCATGGCAATACCGTTGTAACCGCAGTTGTAAATAGTATTGTATTCTATCACCGGGTTTGACCTCTCCATGTAAATGCATTCTGAATTGATCCACCTGATTATTGAGTTTGAAACCGTGCCAGAAGAGGCAAAAAAATTAATGCCGAGTTTAGCGTATTCAACAATGACATATTTGAAAATATTTTCTTTCTTACTGTTCTCAATATAAATTGCTTCCCAGTCACCATTGATAGGGTCTGGCGCTACTGAAGTAAACCAGATTTGCCGGTCAGGAGTACCTATAGCTTTAATTTCGCCAGAAATTACCAATCCGCCCCTAAGAGGATTTTTATAATCCCGACTGTGTTTAAACTTAACCATTGTGCCAGGTTGAATCTCGAGTGAAACCCATGGAAGAACAACGAGTTGTTGTGGGATAAAAATCTCTCCTGACCAAACTTCATCCCTTATTAATAATCCAACTTCTCTTACTTGGGAAGGAGCAAACGGTAAAAAACCCAATGAAATTCCACTTACTGTTTGATTATGAATTCTAGCTGGAAATAATCTGTAAAACCCGATTATTAAAAATGGCATTAGGATTAATATCCCAATACTGATTAAAATAATCTTTAAAATTTTCTTTTTCATTTTCTTATTCTATCAAAAAACCGCCTAAATAAATAGGCGGAAATCAGGGCTCCGCGGGTAGGATTCGAACCTACAACCTAGTGCTTAACAGGCACCCGCGCTACCATTGCGCCACCGCGGAATGGGTTTATGTTAGCATATTTTTAGTAGCCCTTCAACTTTCCGAGTCCGCGGTGTTCCCTTATTCTTTCCAGGGCTTTAGCTTCAATCTGGCGGATTCTCTCCCGGGTGACGCCAAATTCGTTGCCAACTTCTTCAAGCGTGTGGGTAATACCGTCTTCCAGGCCAAACCTCATTGCCAGAATTTTTTGCTCTCGGGGAGTTAAATCAACCAAAATATTTTTTAATCTCTCTCTGAGCAAGGTCCGGGCCGCCTCAATTGAAGGAGCGATTGCTTTTTCGTCCTCAATGAATTCAGCTAAAATTGAGTCTTCTTCGTCCTCGCCAACCGGCGTTTCCAGAGAAACAGTTTCTTGGGAAATTCTTTGAATATGGTGGACTTTATCAACTTCAAGCCCCATTTCAGCGGCAATTTCCTCTGCCAAGGGTTCCCGGCCTAAATCCTGCAAAAGCCGGCGTTTGACCTGGCTGTATTTGGAAAGAGTTTCTACCATATGAACCGGTATTCTGATTGTTCTGGCCTGATCGGCCAAGGCCCGAGTGATAGACTGCCTGATCCACCAAGTGGCATAGGTAGAAAATTTATATCCCCTTCGCCAGTCAAATTTCTCCACTGCCCGAAATAATCCTAGGTTTCCTTCTTGAATCAAATCCAACAGGGTTAAATTAGGAGAACGACCGACATATCTTTTAGCGATGGAAACCACCAATCTTAAATTGGCCCGGGCTAATTTGTTCTTCGCTTCTTTATCTCCTTTTTCAATTTTTTTGGCCAATTCTTTTTCTTCTTCAGCCGTAACGAAAGAAATCTGACCGATTTCTTTCAAATATATCTGAATGGGGTCAATTTTCACGTCAGCGCCTGAGCTCACTTTTGGCGCAGGGCTTTCTTTTTTTATTTCTGGCAAAAGTTCTTTGGCTTCACGAATCTCAATCCCCTCTTTCTCTAAATCTTCGTAAAGCCTATCTAATCCTTTAATGTCTCTTTCTACTTCCGGAAAGAAGAATAAAATTTCTGAGAAAGTCACAAATCCTCTCGCTTTGCCTTTCTCCAGTAATTTCTGAAATTTATCCGACAAAAAAACTTTACCCCGTACCGTACTTACTCTAGTGCGAGATTTTTTTGGCCTACCCCGAGAAGCTTTAGTTTTTTTTCTCCTCCGACGGACTTTTTTTGCTTTAATTTTCTTTTTAGGTCTCTTTTCAGGCCTTTTTTTAACTTTTGCTTTTTTCTTTTTTTTCATACGGTTTAAGTATAATAAAAAACGGGATATAAATAAATGCTCATAAACCAATTTCCTTGCTCAATTGACTGAATTCCTGGGTTAATTCTTTGATTTTTTCCGAATTTTTCTCGCTTTCGGCCCTTTTTATTTCCTGGGAAACCTTATCTAATCGGCTTTTAATTTCCAAAGATTGAAGTTCTTTTAAACAAAGTTGGATTTCCGCTAAAATTTCCTTTTCATCTGCCACCGAGATCTGCGGAGCAGGGCGAGACGTGGTTCGCTGAACAAAGCTCATCTCACGCCCTCCGTTTCGCTCGGGCAGAGGATACGAAGTCTCAGCGAACTCTTCTATCTCGGCTTTCAAAGAAAGATAGTTGAAATATTCTTCGTTCTCCGCTGCCTTATTTTTTAAATCAGTTAAAAATTGTTTTTCTTTTTCTTTAATCAGGCTTAAATTCTGGGGAGACCTTAAAATCATTATCAACAGCCTCTCTTCCAGAAGTTCTTTTCGCGACTTGGGCGGAAGATTTATCTGCTCTTCGGGCTCTAAGCCATAAATTTCCTCTTCTAATTTTACTTTCTTTAGCTCCTCTTCAATCTTTTCTTCTTTAACTTTTAATTCTCCGGCTAATCTTTGAACCCAATAAGACTTTTCAATTTCGTTGGGAATTCTTTTTAAGACCGGCAGTAAAATTTTGGAGATTTCTTTTTTACCTTCCGGCGTTTCGGGGTCTCTTCCAGAAAAAGCTGACTGGAAATAAAATTCCAAAATTGATTTGGGATTTTCCAAAGATTTTTCCCATTCTTTGGGATTTTTAAAAATGATATCAGCCGCATCCTTACCCTCGGGCAGACGGGTGACTTTGAGATTAAATCCGAAATTTTGAGCTAAACCAATTCCTCTCTTGGTGGCTGAATCCCCGGCTATATCCATATCAAATCCTAAAATCAAGTTTTCTGAATAACGCTTGATAATTTTCAATTGATAAGGAGCCAGGGCAGTGCCAGAGGTGGCAACAATATTCTGCGTACCGGCCTGGTGAGCCATAATGACATCGGTATATCCCTCGACCAAAATACAGGCATCTTTTTTGCGAATTTCTACTTTTGCCCTGTCCAGACCATATAAAATCCGGCTTTTATCGTATAAAAGAGTATTGGGCGTATTAACGTATTTGGCGACCTCTTTTTTATCTTTTTCTTTAAAAACCCGGCCACCAAAACCAACTATCTGGGAATTTAAGTCAAAAATAGGAAAAATAATTCTGCCACGAAAACGGTCGTAAAAAGAGCCTCTTTCAGAAGCCAAGCCCAGACCAGCTTTCTCGACTTCTTTTTCGCTGTAGTTCTGAGAACTGAGAAAATCTGATAATCCCTGCCAGACGTCGGGAGCATAACCCAAGCGCCATCTTTTAATTGAGTCTTCGGAGATTCCGCGGCCCAAGAGATATTTTTTTGCTTCTTTGCCGGCCTTGCTTTTCTCTAATTGTTTCTCAAAAAATTTTGTTGCCAACTCGCAAATTTCATAAAGCCGCTGTCTTTCGGTCTGCCACTTAATCGATTCCGGAGTTCTTGGTCTCAATTCTACGCCAGCTTTTTGGGCCAGAATTCTCAACGCATCGCCAAATTCCACGCCCTCAATCTTCATCACGAATTTAAAAATATCTCCGCCTTCGGCGCATCCGCCGAAGCAGTGCCAAATTTGACGAGAAGGAGAAACAAAAAAAGACGGCTTTTTTTCCGAATGAAAAGGGCAAAGAGCCCGAAAATTAACGCCGGCTTTCTGGAGTTTAATATAAGAGCCAATTACCTCAATAATATCTAACCTGTTTCTAATTTCATCAATTGAAGAAACAAACATAATTTGCTATAATTAAACCCAGTACAACAAGCCCAGAGTTTTTCAAATAATTAAGCTAAGTAAACCAAGTTTACTCTACTGAATAAATATTAGCAAAATTTTTCTAAAAAGAGAAGTTGATGAAACTTGCCCATCCAGGTTTGCTTTCATCTCTATCTTTATTCCCCTTTAGCGAAAAATAGATATATGAGAATTGCTCAAATAGCCCCACCTTGGATCCCTATCCCGCCTTATACATATGGCGGCACCGAACTTGTCATTTCCTGGCTTTGTGACGAACTAGTTAGAAAGGGCCATAAGGTTACTCTTTTTGCCACCAGCGATTCAAGAACTTTAGCCAATCTCGTTCCTGTCTGGTCGCAATCTCTGTGGCGGGCAAAATTAAAAAGCCCTCACGCTGTTTTTTCTTTGCTTTATGAAAAACTTATTTCTTTACAAGACCAATTTGATATCATCCATGACCATTGTGAGTTTTATACCTCCTCTTATTCCAGGTTCTTGAAGTCTCCGGTCGTCACCACCCTACACCATCCTTTAACTGAAGAGACAACTATTCTCTATAAAAAATTCTCAAATATAAATTATGTAGCTATTTCAAAGAATCAAAAAAGGCACGGTCCAGGCATAAATATTGTTAAAACAATCTATCACGGTTTACCCGCTGAAAAATATCCTTTCAATCCCAATCCCAAGAATTATTTATTGTGGTTATCCCGAATCGGGCCTGACAAAGGCGTTGCCGAAGCTATTGATATTGCCAAATTAAGCGGGGAAAAACTAATTATTTCCGGTAATATTCTACCCCAATATGCCGACTATTTTGAGTTCAGAATAAAGCCCTTGATTAACGGAAAACAAATTCAATTCGTCGGCGCTTCTGATTTCTCAAAGAAAATTGAACTACTAAAAAACGCCAAAGGATTTTTGTTTCCAATAAAAAGACCTGAACCATTCGGCTTGGTAGTTATTGAAGCGATGGCTTGCGGAGTTCCAGTCATCGCCTACAAAGAAGGTTCCATGTCTGAAATTATCAAGGACGGGGAAACCGGCTTTTTAGTAAATTCTAAAGAGGAAGCGATTGACGCTGTAAAAAAAATCAATGCAATCAATAGAATTGATTGTCATCATCATGTTGTCAAAAAATTTAACCTCAGAAAAATGGTCAATAGATATGAAGCTCTTTATAATAAAATATTGAAAAATGAAAAAAGGAAAAAAACTTAAAATCGCTCAAATTGCGCCCCTCTGGTTTCCCGTTCCACCTAAAGGATACGGGGGAACAGAGTTAGTGGTTTCCAGGCTGGCAGAAAATTTAATTAAAAGAGGGCATAAAGTTACCATATTTGCTTCAGGTAACTCAACTACCAGAGGTAAATTAATTTCGGTGGTAGAAAAGGATTTAAGGAGCTTGGGAGTCCCCTATCTTCACGACAGTTACAATATCTTAAATCTTGCCGAGGCTTTTTCTCGAGCTGAAGAATTTGATATTTTGCACACCCACATTGATGTCTATGACTCAATATTCCGAGCACAGAGCAGAGTTCCAACTGTTGCTACCCTACATAACCCCTTCTGGCCAAAAACTAAACAGAAAAACGGCAAATGGTATGCATATTATAGCCGACTCCTCCTCTATAATCATTTTCCCAAACTTCCCTATGTGGCAATAAGTAACAGTTATCGTAAGCAATGCCCGGCAAAAATAAAATTTGTTAAAACTATTTATCACGGCGTAGACCAAAGATCATTAAAATTTCATCCCAAAGGAAGCAATTATTTTGCCTGGATAGGAAGATTTAGCCCGAATAAAGGCGTTCACATTGCAATCAAAATTGCAAAAAAATTGAATCTAAGGTTATTAATCGGCGGGAAAGCTGCAAGTCCTGCAGATGAAAAATATTTTTCTCAAAAAGTCAAGCCTCTTCTTTCAAAAAATATTCGCTTTGTCGGAGAAATAAAATCAGATAGAGAAAAATCGGAGTTTCTTGGTTCGGCTATCGCTTTTCTCTACCCTCTTTGCTGGGAGGAACCATTTGGTATTACAATGATCGAAGCTATGGCCTGCGGAACGCCGGTTATTGCTTTTAATCGTGGTTCGGTTCCCGAAATTGTAAAAAATAAAAAAACCGGCTTTATAGTTAATTCAGAAGGAAAAATAAGAGTCGCGATAAAGCAGATTTTTAATATTGATAGGAAAGAGTGCCGAAAACATTTTGAACGGAACTTCACCGCTGAAAAAATGGCTGAAGAATACGAAAAGGTATATTATTCTTTACTGAAAAATAAGTAAAATAATGATTATCAGATAATAATATGAAAATGAGAATCGCCACAATGGTTACTGCAAGTCACAGTTATCCTTTATTAAAGGGGGCAATTTATGCTCCGATGGTGATTGCCCAAACAGTAGCTGAGGGTCTAGTAAAAAAAGGACATAAAGTAACTTTTTTTGCGCCGGTAGCTTCGAAATTAAGAGTCAGTAAAGTTATTACAGGAGGGCTGCCTCCCCTCTTAGGAAAACATACTAGCCCTCTTCTTTCCGGTTTTCATATTCGGCAAAAAGAACAAGAAAAAATTTTTAATTTATCTGACCAATATTTATTGTCTTTACTTTATGAAGAAGCTTTAAAGGGGAAATTTGATATTATTCATATTCACCCCGTAGATAGGGCCTTGCCCTTTGCCAGAATTCTTAAAACTCCTACTGTTTATACATTACACGACCCAATTTATCCCTGGCGCAGAAGTATTTTTCAACTGTACCAAACTTCGCAACAATATTATATCTCGATCTCCAATGCTCAGAGGAAACCGGCCCCTGATTTGAACTGGGCAGAAACGGTTTATAACGGACTGGATTTAAAAAAATTCCCTTTTAACAAAGAACCGGAAAACCATCTTTTGTTTTTAGGAAGAATCCTGGCCAAGAAAGGAGCGAACCTTGCTATCAAAGCAGCAACTCTGGCAAAAGAGAAACTAATTATTGCTGGTAGTCCAAGCACCGGCAGATATTGGGACACTAAGATTAAACCTTATCTGAGTAAAGATATAAAATACGTCAGCAACATCCCTTATGAGAAAACTTACAGGTATTATGGTCGGGCACGGGCGCTTTTGTGCCCTATTCAGTGGGAAGAACCTTTCGGGCTAACTTTTATTGAAGCCATGGCTTGCGGAACGCCGGTGATTGCGTTTGATCGTGGTTCGGCTAAAGAAGTAATCAAAAACGGAAAAACAGGGTTCATAGTTAAAAACCTGAAAGAAATGATTGGGGCTATTAAAAAAATTAATCAGATAGATAGAAAAGAGTGTAGGAAACGGGTTGAGAAATATTTTACGGGAGAAAAAATGATTGAAGAATACGAAAAAATTTTTTACAAAATTTTAAAATCAATTCCCAAGTAAGAAATCTAGTAAAGCTCCCAAAGCCCAAGCCTGAGGATAACAGACTGTTTTTTCCATTGCCAAGGTAATTTTCCCATCAATTACTCCGTAGAACTCCGGTAAATAGCCAATTTTCTCCTCGGCTAATAAAATAGCATTTTTAATTTTTCGATACTCAGATTTTCTCCCCAGGTTTTTTAATCCCTGAGCTATTATCCAATTGTCATGGGGCCAAATTGAGCCCAGCTGATAACTTTTAGGGTCAAAATCCGGTTCCTTGGTGGAATGGGTTCTGATGCCAAAAGACGTCCACATATCTTCTTGAAAAAGTCTTTTGACGACAGAATCAATTTTATTATCTTGGATTATTCCGGTAAATAACAAGTGGCCAGGATTTGAGGTAATTGCCTTCCTTTGTTTTTTCTTTCCGTCTAAAGCTAAGGCGAAGTATTTTTCATAAGACGCTTTTAGGCCGGAAAGACTCGAGGAAAGGTCAAGAGTTTCCATCCAGAATTTCTTATTAAATTCCTCTTTTAGAATTTCGGCTCTTTTTCTAAGTTTTTTTGCCAGTTCAAAATCTTTTCTTATCTCGGCTAAGTCAGCAATCTTTTTCAGGGCCAGATATTGATAGCCCTGAACTTCAACCAGAGCAGAAGGCGGCTCGATTTTGAGACGGTCTTCAAACCCGTCTTTCCAGCCTTGGTGAAATAGTCCTTTCGGGTTTTTTCTCTGATATTCTAAAAAATAATCTTTATCTTTATCGCCATATTCTGTCATCCAATTCAAGGCCATCAAAATGTTTTCCCAGCGACTTTCCAAAAACCGCCGATCTCGGGTTTTTTTAAAATAAAAAGAAAAGACAATTAAATATAAAGGAGTAGAATCAATCGAGCCATAATAAGGGAAAGGAAAGTGACCTTCCGGATGACGGTTCTTTTCTAAATCTGTTTCGTGAAGAATTTTTCCCGGCTCTTCTTCTCTTTCGTTATTAATCACCTCTCCTTGAAGATGAGATAAAATTTCCAAAGTGGCTTTGGCGATTCCTGGGTTCCAATCTAAAAGCTGCCAAGCAGATATTAAAGAATCACGACCAAAAAGCCGTTCGAACCTTGGAATACCTGCTTTTAAAAACCCTTTTCTGTCTTTAAGGGTTTTAATTTCTTTGAGCAGCTGTTTCTTTATTTCACCTTCTGATCTCATTGAGAATACTACTTAATATTACAAAATTGACTTAGAATTTCTTTGGCTTTAGCGAGGTTTTTTTCTTCCAGTAAAATATAATTCGTTTCGTAAGTGGAGATATTAAATATACTGATACCTGCCTTGGCTAAAGGTCCAGATAAGGAAGCGATGATGCCGACTACATAGACGCCGTCAATCACGTCTTCAACCCTGAAAGCTCGCCAATCTTTTTCCATCAGGACGCCAGCTGGTATTTTCTCTTGAGGATAAACGATGGATAGTTCTTGGTCAGTTCTGGTTATTGAAAAAAATTCTCCGCTGCTCGCCCAAGAGGGAACTGGGCTGTTTGCCGCTAAATGACAAATTCCCAACTTCTCCGGCAACAGAAAAAGGGTTAGCTTTATGTTTTCCATTTTATTAAAGATTAATGTTAATTATTAAAATTCGACTTTTTGACCGGCGGAGAGAGTGGCGTTCAAAGAAGTAAACCTCTTTTTTCGCCTCATCTAAAGATTCGGCATTCTAACCCACTTATTTAATAAGGTTCTCAGCACGCCCTCACATAAATTTTAAGATATCAGAAGATATCCAAAATTTATGCGGAGAGGGTGGGATTCGAACCCACGGTACCTTGCGATACACGGTCTTTCCAGGACCGCCAGTTAAACCGCTCCTGCACCTCTCCCTAATAGAGACTATGCCCCGTCAAACTTTTTGTTTCCGTTGTAGTATGAAAGCTTTACTTAGTCACCGGTAAACTAAAAGTAACAGTCATCCCCCTTTTTTTATTTTTAGTAAACCAAATTTTTCCCTTACTCAATTCAATAATGGCTTCAGTTATATAAAGCCCGAGTCCGGAACCAGATGGGTTAAGTTCCGTAGCGTCTCCGGAACGATAAAATTTCGAAAAGATTCTATTAAAATCTCTCTTAGGGATGCCGACTCCGTTATCTTTACAAATAAATAAAATTTCTTTATTTACTTTCTTAAGGGTTATTTCAGTTTTTCCTCGACCGGTTTTATAGATCACGGCATTGGTAATCAAGTCCTGAACAACCTGGAAAATTTTATCGGGGTCTGCTAAAACCCGAGGTAATCTTTCGGGTTTCTTTAAAACGATATCACAATTATTAGCTTTAGTCCACGTGGAAAGACCTTTGAGAACCTGTTCCGTTGTTTTATCCAGCGCCACCGGTTTGAGTTTTAGCTTAAATTGCCCTTCTTCAATCCTGGAAATATCTAGAAGGTTCTCAACAAGACAAGACATCCTTTTGACGTTTTCCAGGGCATCAGAGAGGTACTCCCCTTGAGAAGCATTTATTTCTCCGCAATCTTCGGAAATCAAAGCCTCCAAGTATCCTTTTATTACCGCAAGCGGAGTCTTAAATTGATGAGAAACAATTGAAACTATCTCAGCCGTTTTTGTTTTTCTTGGATCGGCCTTCTTCATGAGTTTTTGTTTTTTAGATACTCTCGAACTTTGGTAACCACTTCTGAGATAGTTATGTTACTTTTAATTAAGTAGTCTTCAGCCCCTAAGGTCATTCCCTTTATTATATCCTGCGTCTGCCCAAGAACAGAGAGAATAATCACAGGGATATCTCGGGTTTTCTCGTTCCCCTTTAGCTCAATTAAGACATCAAAGCCGCTTTTTCTCGGTAAAATTATGTCCAGTAAAACCAGGCTCGGCTTTTCGGTCTTGACCTTATTTAAACCCTCTTCACCGTTGATAGCTTCAATAACCTCAAGACCAGCTAAAGTCAATTTATTCCGGTAGAGCTTTCTTAAAAAAGGATCGTCCTCTATCATTAAAATTTTCTGCTTTTTTTTCTCCATATATTTTTGTTTTTTTGGAAGATCATTATCTATTATACTAAAAATTATACCAAAAATAAACCCCCACCAATATCGGTAAGGGAAGACATGTCAAAAACGTTTAAAGTATGTCTTAAGCGCTAATATCCTTCGGGCATTGAGCCGGCTTTAGTCGGCGAAAGGGAAGAAGGGTATCTTTCTAATACCCTTCGGGCATTGAACCAGCTTTAGCTGGCGAAGAGCAAGAAGGATATTTTTTAATATCCTTCGGGCATTGACGGCATTCCTTTTATTCCGCCAGCTGGCGGATTTTCTTCGGGTTCTTCGGTTACTACAGCTTCGGTCGTCAAAAACATGCTGGCGGCAGAAGATGCGTTTTCTAAGGTTGTTCTGACAACTTTGGTCGGATCAATAACGCCTGCTTGGATTAAATCTACGTATTCCATTTTCTGAGCATCAAAGCCGAAATTATTCTCCATTTCTTTTACTCTTTGCAAAACTATGGAACCGTCAAGTCCGGCATTTTCAGCAATTTGTCTGATTGGTTTTTCCAAGGCTTTCTTCAAAATATTTAAACCGGTCTTCTCGTCACCTTCTAGATTAATCTTTTCCAGAACCGGAATCGCTCTTAAGAGGGCCACTCCGCCGCCCGGTAAAATTCCTTCTTCAATAGCGGCCCGGGTGGCATTTAAGGCGTTTTCGGTTTTTTTCTGTCTGACTTTTTGCTCCAATTCAGTAGCTGCTCCCACTTTAATTACCGCTACCCCGCCCGACAACTTTGCCAGTCTTTCCTGTAATTTTTCTCGGTCAAATTCTGACTCGGTGGTTTTTATTTCATTTTTGATTTGCTTGATTCTGACGTCGATATCTTCTTTTTTGCCTTTCCCTTCAATGATGGTTGTTTTCTCTTTCTCTGAAATTATTTTCCTGGCTCTTCCCAGCTGTGCCAAGGTAATGTTTTCTAATTTTAAACCCAGTTCCTCGGAAACTATTTGGCTGCCAGTAACCTTAGCAATATCTTCAAGCATTTCTTTTTTTCTGTCGCCAAAACCAGGAGATTTGACTGCCAAAGTATTGAATATCCCTCTTAATTTGTTGACAATCAAGGTGGCTAAAGCATCTCCTTCAATTTCGTCAGCGATAATGACTAAATCTTTTTTGCCGGTTTGAGCCACTTTTTCCATGGTTGGCAGAATCTCGGTTAAAGCAGAGATTTTCTTATCGGTAATCAAAATATAAGGATCTTCCAAAACAGATTGCATTCTTTCAGTATCGGTAATCATATAGGGAGAAATATAGCCCCGGTCAAACTGCAAACCTTTGACAATTTCTTTTTCTAAGCCGAACTTCTTTGATTCCTCAACCGTGATGACGCCATCTTTTCCAACTTCAGAAAAAACATCGGAAATTAAATTGCCAATTTCCGGATCTAACCCGGCAATGGTCGCCACCTGAGCAATTTCTTCTTTTTTTGAGATTGGCTTGGAATTGGCTTTTAGATAATTAATAACTTCTTTTACTCCTTTTTGAATTCCTCTTTTAAGAGACATGGGGTCGGCTCCCGCGGCGACGTTTTTAAGGCCTTCAGAAACTATGGCTTGAGACAGAATCACGGCTGTCGTTGTCCCGTCGCCAGCTATTTCTGAGGTTTTCTCTGCCACCTCTTTTATGATTTCAGCTCCCAGGTTCTCCGCCTTATCTTTAAGCTCAATTTCCTTGGCAATACTTACTCCGTCATCAGAAATGTCGGGAGCGCCAAAGCCTTTATCTAAAACAACCAGTCGGGCCTTAGGCCCCAGGGTCACCTTGACAGTATCGGTAATTTTATCGATGCCAATTTTTAATTTTTTCCGCGCCGATTCGCCAAATAAAATTTGTTTTGCCATAATTATTCAATAATTGCAAGGATATCTTCCTCCTTGGCAATAAGATATTCCTTGTCATTAATTTTAATTTCATTAGGCCCGTATTTTGTAAATAAAACTTTTTGGCCAGGTTTAAGGTCAAGAGGGAGATATCCGCCTTTTTTGTTCTTCTTGCCCGGCCCCACAGCAACAACACTGCCTTGTTCGGGCCTTTCCTTTTCGGCCGTCTCGGGTAATAAAATCCCGGTCTTAGTTTTTTCTTCTTCTTTAATCGGTTCTATTAAAATATGGTCTGATAATGGTTTAATTTTCATAATTATTATTTATGAGTTATTGGTTAGCAGTTATGACCTTTGAGTGCTAATTATCTACTTTTAAATATTAAAGGAACAGAGGGCCCTTGTCAAGCCCTGAGCGAATTAAAGAATTTTACCAGCCAAAACTTCTCTTAAATATTTACCGGTATAGGACTTACGATTCTTAGCTATATCCAAAGGAGAACCTTGGACGACAATCTCGCCCCCTTTGTCTCCTCCTTCTGGCCCTAAATCTATGCAAAAATCAGCGTTGCGGATAACCGAAAGATTATGCTCGGTAACTAAAACCGTATTCTTTTTCTCCACTAAACCCTTCAAGACAAAAATTAATTTTTTAATATCGTCCAAATGCAGGCCAGTAGTCGGTTCGTCCAAAATGTATAAAGTCCGGCCGGTCCCTTTTTTCGAAAGCTCGGTGGCTAATTTTACTCTTTGCGCTTCTCCGCCGGATAAAGATGGCGCGCTTTGGCCTAACCCCAAATAACCTAAGCCAACATCATTAAGGGTTTTTAATTTCTGGAAAAGACCGGGAATATTCTTAAAAAACTTAAGCGTTTCCTCAACGGTCATCTCTAAAATATCAGCGATATTTTGCCCCTTATATTCAACGGTCAAAGTTTCATTATTAAATCTTTTTCCCTTGCATTCCGAGCACTGGACATAAACATCGGGTAAAAAATACATTTCAATTTTTTTTACTCCCTGACCCTCGCAAGCTTCACACCGCCCGCCTTTGACATTAAAACTGAATCTGCCCGGCGAATATCCCCGAGTTCTGGCTTCCTTAGTTCGGGAAAAAAGGTCTCTAATATAAGAAAAGGCTCCGGTATAGGTGACTGGATTGGACCTCGGGGTCCGGCCGATCGGCGATTGGTCAACCAAGACCACTTTGTTCAGATTCTCAATCCCCAAAATTGCCTCGTGTTCTCCAGGTTCTTCTTTCGATTTGTAAAATTTTTTCATTAAAGCCCGGGCTAAAATATCATTCATCAGAGAGCTCTTGCCCGAACCGGAAACGCCGGTAATACAAACAAACTTGCTCAAAGGAATTTTAACGTCAATGTTCTTTAAGTTATGCTCTTTGGCTCCTTTGATTATTAGATAATTTTGAGTTTCAGATTGTAATTTTTGATCTGGGGTCTTAGATTCCGAAGTCGGGCGAGTAATCTCAACCTTTTTTTTCCCGGATAGATATTGACCGGTTAAGGTGTTTGACTTTAACAGTCTCTTTGGCGTTCCTTCAAAAATCACCCGACCGCCCTTTTCCCCGGCGCCCGGTCCGATATCTATCACCCAATCGGCTCCTCGAAGAATGGTTTGAGGGTCGTGCTCGGTTAAAATCACGGTGTTTCCTAAATCCCTTAATTTTTTCAGAGTTTCTATCAATCTTCCTTGATCTCGGGCGTGAAGACCGATTGACGGTTCGTCTAAAATATATAAAACACCAGTTAATTTCGAGCCGATCTGGGTAGCCAATCTTATTCTCTGTTCTTCGCCGCCGGCCAAAGTGGTCGCTTTTCTGTCAATAGTCAAATAACCAAGGCCGACATCAATCAGAAACTGCAGGCGATTAATGATTTCTTTGACAATAGGGGAAGTTATTTTATGTTCGTTTTGTTTTAAAGAAATTTTTTCAAAAAACTCTTTGACTTTGTCAATTTCCATTTCTACGATTTGGTCAATTGATTTCTCGGCTATCTTGACGGCCAATGTTTCCGGTCTTAATCTCTTTCCTTTACATATTTCGCATTCTTTCTCTATCATATATTGCTCAATCTCTTCTCTGGCATAATCAGAGTCAGTTTCGTGGTATTTTCTTTCTAACCAAGGAATAACGCCTTCAAAATCGCTTCGGCCGGACAGAACCGCATTAAGTTTTTCTTTTGGCAAGTCCTTGACCGGAGCATTTAAATCGATATCTTCTTCTTTAGCCAAGGCCTCTAATTTCCACCAGAAAAATCCCTGGCGACCTATTTTATGAGAGGCGTGGGCCCAGGGGAAAATCGCTCCTTCGGCGATGGTTAAATTCGGATTGGGAATGACTAATTTAGGATCAACTTCCAGTTTTTCTCCCAAGCCCTGACAAGCCGGACAAGCGCCATAGGGTGAATTGAAAGAAAAAAGCCGCGGCTCCAATTCCGGCAAAGAAATCCCGCATTCTTCGCAGGCAAAGTGCTCGCTGAAAATTAGGTCTTCTGATTTTGTCTTTTTAAAATTTGCAGTTTTAAATTTGCAGTTTACAATCGCAATACCTTTACCTAATTTCAAAGCCATCTCTAGGGAATCTACCAATCTTGACTTATCTAGTTCTCTATTAAGAATTAGTCTGTCTACCATCACTTCAATATTATGCTTTTTCTTTCGGTCTAACGTCTTTTCTAGCGCTTCCTCTACTCGGTAAATAATTCCGTCAATTCTTACTCTGACAAAGCCGCTTCTCTGAATCTCTTCCAGTACGCCCTGGTGTTCTCCTTTTTTACCCCGAATGACCGGCCCCATAATGGTTATCTCGCTATTTTTTGGAAGCTTAAGGATCTGGTCGGTAATCTGGTCAATTGTTTGACGGCTAACGGGCTTTCCACATCTGTGGCAATGGGGCTTGCCGACTCTGGCAAATAAAAGACGGAGGTAGTCATATATCTCCGTGATGGTGCCGACAGTGGAACGGGGATTGTGGGCGGCTTTTCTCTGGTCAATAGAGATAGCCGGTGAAATACCTTCAATTTTATCAACATCGGGTTTATCCATCACTCCTAAAAACTGCCGGGCATAAGCCGATAAACTCTCAACATACCTTCTTTGGCCTTCGGCATATAAAGTATCAAAAGCTAAAGATGACTTTCCGGAGCCTGAAATACCAGTAATCACCACTAGTTTATTTTTGGGGATATCAACATCTATGTTTTTCAAATTATGAACACGTGCTCCCCGAATTTTAATGAAATCTCCTGTCATGGCGATCCCCAATTATACTCTAAAATTGTTAACTTTGCAATAACAAAAGCTGGCGGGCGCCGCGGCGCCTGCCAGCTAAGGCGGAACATTATTTCCAGAAAGTTACCTCCCTATGAAATCCCTCATCTGTTCTATTAGCCTAGAGAGTGTATTACTGAGCGAAGCTAGTTGATCTTCTATAAATTCTAATCCCATGCCACCTGTTTCTTTCACGCAGCGAAAAGCGGGAAATGTCATAGCTGGATTCATTGAACTTTCAAATCCGTTGCTAAAATGAATGTATTTTCCCGACTCCGAAGACCAATACGCCTGGCTCTTAAAACCACCTATTTCATTTTTCTTTTGGTATAAGATGCGCAACTGAGCCATCGTGGGAAGACTCCAGCCACTCCCTAAAGCTTCACAAGAACTTTTGGCAGAGCTCCAGTTACCTGTACCCGTATCAGAAGTTTTAACGTAAAAATTGTATCCCGGCACTAATATTTCTTCGGGGGGAGTTGTAGTCGCTGCAACAATACTGAAATAGTTATCGCTCCTATCCTGAGCTCCATAGGTATAACCAGTTCTGCCATAGGGGTCGACTATAGTTTCCTTAATCTCCGCAATGTAAATCTTAAAATCGTCTCCAGATTTCCATTGGGAATTGAAAGTGGGAAAGAAATCGTTAGGAATTGTCCACGTGTAACGTCCTGTTGCCGCAGAGATATCTTCAATAATTGGTTTAATAATTTCAGATGAATAAGTATAATCAGCAATAAGAATTGCTATTCTATCCACTCCCTGAGATTGCCATCTAATATCGTATGTCTTCCCGCTTTCCCACGCCTCTCCTCCGTTGGGAGATACGACAGCAATAGAAGGAGTAGTAGTTGCCGATACGCAAGCGCCGTCTTTACAGTCATTAGGACACCAATAAGTTCCCTGAACTGGATTTCCGTTAAGACAGTATTGCTCAAAGAGATAGCCAGAAGCAGAACAAGTATCTGTATTAACCGTACTGCCGTAAGTCACCGTTCCTTTGACGTAATAATCCTTTCCGCCGTCAGAATCGGTACAGGTGAGAGTTCTTGAAACAATAGTGAAATAATTATCACTTTCGTCCTGAAGAGCTGGAAAAGATACCTGTTCTTCTGCAGTAATTATAATTTTTAAGCGATCTCCTGTCGGAATATTTGAGGAAATTGTCCACGCATATTTACCTAAAGAAGCCTCAATCCCTCCGGCAACCCATGCCGACGCACCATTACTATATACTAAGTTCATATATATTTTCTCAACTCCACTTGAGGTCCAAGTAATATCATATGTATTACCTTGCACCCACTGCTCTCCGCCGTTGGGAGAAAGGACGGTGATAGAAGGAGTAGTAGTTGCCGATACGCAAGCGCCGTCTTTACAACCATAAAGACAATCATAGGTTTCTGACTCTACAACTCCACTCTCACAATAATATTCATTTAAAACTGGGTGGTCGTATTGAAAATGCGAGAAGCAACTATCTTGTCCACCGCTAGTATAATATCCCTTATCGTAGGCAGTTCCTCTAACATAATAATTCTTGCCGCCGTCGGAATCAGTACAGGTTGAGGTTGTTGCTGAAATAATACTGAACGCCGCGTCGCTTAAATCTTTTGCTGAACCATCTCGAATCCCTACCCATATACGATATCTCCCTGGGCTAATGTCAAAGCAATTAATACCAACCTCATAATTAAATCCAGCACAAACTCTTTTCGCATCCCAGGTATATGAACTGTCCGGCCATGCAATAGAATAAATTGATCCAATTTGTTTTTCTCCAGCTTCGTCGAACAGCGCAATAGCAACGGGGCCCTTCCCGGGCTCAAGTGGTTGCGTTGGCTGTCCACCTTTCCACCTAATTATGCTTGATTGCCCTTGCACGAACACTTCTCCGCCGTTGGGGGAGAGAATTTGAATATAGGGCTTAACTATTCCACAGCCGTAAAGCTTATTTAATTTAGCTCGGGTAGTGGAAGCGACATAACCTGTGCCGTGAGCTAATCCCCAGGGAACTAAGACTTCGCTGGCATATTTTTCCTGAAAAGCTACTACAGCCGAGGCAGTATATTCATCAAATTTACCAGTAATTTCTCTGGTATATAATCCTTCTTTTGATAAGGCAGCTTGTAAGGCTGTAACTTCAGAACCTGTGTCGCCGATTTTTAAATTAACATTAAAAGTGTGGCACCAGGTTACAGGTTGTTCTCCTTGAATCTGGGCTAATTGTTGCTGCAAGGCAGTGATTTGCGCTTGAAGCTGCTGTATTTGAGCTAAAAGCTCCTCAACTGTGGCCGCTTTAGCCTCGGATACGCTAAACCCGAATAAAAAACTGGAAAGAACTATGAACGATATAACGAAAATAATTTTTTTCATATTGTTCCTTTTAAATTAATTATTATTTTTAATATCTGGCTTCTTTTTTTTATTGTGCTGTTCCTCGCAATTTCTGTCAAGCGTTAAAGGAAATATATTGTAGAATTCGACTTCTCACGAAAAGAATGAGAAAATAAGATCAAATGAAACGTCTAAATCAAAAATTGCTTTTTATCTGCTTGCTTTTTACTATTGGGCTGGTTTTTTTAATTATAGCCTCTTTTTTGATTGAGCCGGAGGTAGTGGAAATTACTCCGCTGCCGCCTCAAGCCTCAGCACCGATTGAAGATAAGGAAAGTACGATAATTTTAGTCGGCGATATTATGCTAAACAGAGGAGTGGAAGATATGATTGATAAACACGGGGACGGGGATTTTAATTTCCCCTTCTTGAAAATAGCTAACTATTTAAATAAGGCTAATATCGTTTTTGGTAACTTGGAAAGCGTAATCTCAGACAAAGGAAACAGGATTGGCAGTATTTACTCATTCCGGGCCGAGCCAGAAACTGTTGAAGGATTAACCTTCGCCGGTTTTAACGTTTTGTCTTTAGCTAATAATCACGCTTTTGATTACGGCAGAGCAGCCTTGGAAGATACTTTTTTAAGATTAAAAGAGGTTGGAATAGACTGTGTCGGTGCCGGTTTTAACGAAGAAGAAGCTTACTTCCCTATTATTAAAGATATAGAAGGCACGAAAATTGCTTTTTTGGCTTATACTAATTTAGGCTCCCCAAGCTGGGCAGCCAAAGGAGAAAATTCCGGCATCGCCTGGGTTCCAGAAAACGATTTTGAAAAAATTAAAGAAAATATCAAATCGGCAAAAGAAAATTCGGACGTCTTAATTGTTTCTTTACATGCCGGAGAAGAATACCAAGCAGAACTTACTGAATTTCAAATTGATTTTGCCAAAGCTGCCATAGACGCTGGCGCCGACTTGGTTGTCGGTCACCATCCGCACATGATCCAGCCGGTGGAGGAATACGGCCAAGGATATATTGTCTATTCTTTAGGAAACTTTATTTTTGACCAGGATTTTTCTGACGAAACAATGAAGGGAATTTTGTTAAAAGTTATCGTGCGAGAGGGAAAGATAGAAAATGTTATTCCGGTAGAAATCAAAATTAATCAATATTTTCAGCCAGAGATTGAATCTCCGATTTTTTTAATACTTAAAAGAACAGCAACTACCATTGACAAATTCAATAATAGGTATTATAATTTAGGCAGTCAAAAGTGGAGAGTTAAGAAAATCAAATATTCAGGAGGTGAACTTGAAAAGAATATGGATAATTATAATTGTGGTGATAGTCGGTCTTGCAATCTCCTTAGGGTGGTCACAGAGCGGACTACATGAGTCTCAGTTGGTAATAGTGGGAAAGGTCTGGTAAGATAATTACTATGGAGGAAGTCCGGAGGCTCTAGATAGCTGGGACTCCGCCGTGACGCAGTGTCGGGTTATTCTCCGATACGCGGGTGCGGAGGGGACTGCCGATATTTCGGGTGGTCAGTCACCCTGGAGTATCTATGTCTCTAACGGGAGAATAGTAAGCGAGGCCCAAGTAGATGAGAATGGGGTCTATACTTTCAGCTTGAATTGGGATCCGGTAGGAGCTTTTACAGGAGATATAGATCAGGACGTTACGACAGTTATTTACCGAGTTGAGGTCTTGACGCCCGTCCCAGGCTTCTATAATCAAGTGTTCATCGACTCAGATCAGATTAGAGTCACTAAGGGCAACAAAATTATACAAGGGCCGCAGATACTTCTTTTTCGAGGATAAAAAAGACTTCTTAACTCTCCACCCTCTTACCCCTGGAGTACACGCTCCGGGATTTCTTTTTTTTTATTGAAAAATTAATGTTTTCAGATTAAAATTCAAGGTATGGAGAATTTTCAATATGTCGCTAAAGATAAAATCTCTCAGCTGTCCGAAACCTCGGGAATCTATGTTTTCAAAAAAGGCAGAGAATTTCTTTATATCGGTAAGGCGGCTAATATTAGAGAAAGGGTGAAAAACCATTTTCAGCGGCCAGTTTACCGGGATAACTTTTTTATTAACCAGGTTTCAAGAGTGGGTTACATCAAAACTAATTCGGAGATTAAAGCCTTAATTTTAGAGGCCGAATTAATTAAAAAATACCAGCCAAAATATAACGTTGTCTGGCGAGATGACAAAAACTATTTTTACATCGGTATTACCAAAGAACCGTTTCCCAGGGTTTTTATTACACACCAGCCGAAAAAAATTTCTAATTCACAAATTCCAATTTCCAATTTTATTGGGCCATTTGTTAGTGGAAAGAAGCTTAAACAAGCGCTAAAAGAATTGAGAAAGATTTATCCTTTTCGCACCTGCAAAACCCTTCTCAAAAAGCCCTGTCTCTGGTATTATCTGAGTCAGTGCCCGGCGCCCTGTCTCTTTAAAAGCCGGAGAATTGAAGCCTATGACGTGTCTAATATCCAAGGAAAAGACGCGACGGGTTCCATGGTAACTTTTATAAACGGGAAACCGGACAAAAATTTTTATCGTCGGTTTAAAATCAAACTTTCAAGCAAGCCAAATGATATAGCCATGTTAAAACAGATTTTATCGAGAAGGCTTAACCACCTCGAATGGGGATTACCGGATTTAATCTTAATTGACGGCGGCAAGGCCCAGCTTAACGCAGCGCTATCTCTAACTAAAATACCGGCAATAGCTTTGGCCAAAAGACGAAACGAGCTATATATGAAAAATTTAGAAAAACCGATTTTGCTAAAGACCTTATCCCGAGAAGTTTTCAATTTAATTTTACAATTAAGAGACGAGGCTCACCGCTTTGCCAGGAAATACCATCATAAATTAAGAGAAATTGACCTTTTTCAAAAACTCTGATAATATTATTAAATATACGAGTATTTGTATTGATTAGCAGTTCGTAGAAATATGTGGCGTCTGTTTTTGCAAATCGTCGCTGGGATACTGGGAATTTGGCTGGCTGTAACTTATGTCCCAAGAGTAGAATTTATCGGAAATTGGCAGGCTTTGGTTTTAGCCGGAGCAATCTTAGGTCTAATTAATTTCTTTATCAAGCCGGTTTTAAAAGTAATTACTCTACCCTTAAGAATTATTACCTTTGGCCTCTTTGGTTTAGTAATCAACGTGTTAATGATCTGGATAGTTAGTCTTATTTTCCCGGAACTGATTTTCCCCGAACAGATTATTCAAAAAATAGTTTCTCTCCTCTTGACATCTCTTATCGTCTGGGGAATAAATTTCATCCTTATAAAATGGATGCCAGCTAAATAAAATGACTCAATATTTATCGATTGCCCAAATTATAATAGCCATACTCTTAATTATCTCTGTCCTTTTACAACAGAGAGGGACAGCTTTAGGTTCTGCTTTCGGGGGGGAAGGCGGATTTTATTCTACCCGAAGGGGTATCCAAAAAAATCTTTTTTGGGCAACAATAATTTTCGGAATCTTGTTTATAGTTCTGGCTCTTTTGAACCTTGCTCTCTAGCTAAATCATACTAAGCGAACGAGGTAAAAGAAAAACAAAGCCTCAAAAATCAACCTATGTCTCAGAAATGGCCGAGTAAATCTCAATGGCGGCAGTTTTTAAAAGTTTTAGATAAAAGAGAAAAAATTGTCTTCTTTGTTTTTTTATTCCTGGGGTTAAGCAGCTTTACCCTTCTCGCTGTAAGTTTTTATCTAAATAATACTAAAATTGTCCCGGCCAAAGGAGGAATTTATACTGAAGGATTCCTTGTTCCCCCTTCTCCCCGTTTTATTAATCCAATATACGCCAATTCCGATATTGACCGAGATTTAACCGAATTAGTCTACTCGGGGCTAATGAAATACGGAGATGAATCTAGTCAAACAGTTGTGCCAGACTTAGCTAAAGAATATAAAGTTTCTGAAGACGGCAAAACTTATGAATTTTATTTGAAAGAAAATCTTCGCTGGCAGGACGGTCAACCTCTAACCGCCGACGATGTAATCTTTACCGTCAAAACCATCCAAAACTATTCTTTTGAAAGCCCGCTTTATGGGAGGTGGGTTGATGTAAAGATAGAAAAAATTTCAGACCTATGCATCAGTTTCGAGTTACAGAATCCCTCTCCTTTATTTTTAGAAAACACTACCTTAAAAATTATGCCAAAACACATTTGGCAGGGAATATCAGCAGAAAATTTTCATTTATCAACCAATAATCTAAAAGCTATAGGGTCTGGTCCTTATAGATTAAAGAAAATTAATCAGGATAAGAAAGACAAGATTATTTCTATTGAATTAACAGCTAATTCTTACTATTCCGGTTCTCCGCCTAATATAGAAGAGATTATTTTTAATTTTTTCGAGACCGAAGAAAGTTTAGTCAACGCTTTCAATTCCGGCCAAGTTAAGGGCGTCGCCTCGGCTGATCCAGCTGGAATAATTAACAAAGTGAAAAATAACGGTTTTTACGAATACCGCTTTTCTTTACCAAGATATTATGCTTTATTTTTAAACTTAGGGAAGTCAAAAATTCTCCAAAATAAAAACATAAGAGAAGTTTTAAACTGCGGAATAAATAAAGAAAAGCTCATAAGTGAAATTTTATCGGGACGGGCAAAACCGGTTGATTCCCCTATCCTCCCGGAAATTTACGGCTTTGAAAGTCCGGGAAAAACATGTCTTTTGAATAAAGAGGAGGTAATAAAGGTCTTGGAGAGTGAAGGATTTATTTTAGGAGAAACAGGTATAAGAGAAAAAGAATTGGTCAAAGAGCCGGCTTTTCAATTTAAAAGTGATCTTAAGGTTGGCTCTGAAGGAAGCGAAGTGACAGAGCTCCAGAAATGCCTAGCCAAAGACCCTGATGTTTATCCTGAAGGCGAGATAACCGGCTATTTCGGCTCAAAAACCAAGGCAGCAGTAAGCAAGTTTCAAGAAAAATATGCCGAAGATGTCTTAGACCCTTACGGGTTAACCTCGGGAACGGGCGAAGTGCGACAAGGCACCCGGACCAAATTAAACGAAATCTGCGCCCCGTCTACCAAAGAAACCCTGCCTCTTTCTCTCACCTTAGTTACAGTAAATAAGACACCTTTAACCACAATAGCTTATTTGATAAAGGACCAATGGGAAGAATTAGGTGTAGGTCTTGAAATAAAGACTTTTGACCCTACTCCAATACAAGACTCCACTTCAATAGAAGAAGTTATCAAACTCAGAGACTACGAAATGCTTCTCTTCGGCGAGGTTTTGGGAATAACGCCTGATCCTTATCCTTTTTGGCATTCGTCTCAGATAAAAGATCCTGGCTTGAATTTATCAGCATATGAAAGCAAAGAGGCCGATAAATTATTAGAAGAAGCTCGTCAAACCTTGGATGAAGGAGAAAGAAAAGAAGCTCTGGAAAAATTTCAGGAAATTTTACTTAAAGATATGCCGGCTGTCTTTTTGTACAACCCGGACTATCTTTGCTTCGTGTCTGAAGAAATAAAAGGGCTGACAACTAAAATACTTAGCGACACTTCTCAAAGGTTCTCCGGTATTGAAGGATGGTATATTGAAACTAAAAGAGCATGGAAATAAAGAAAATCTTAGAAAAAAGAAGGCCTGACATTCGCTACTTGTACGACATGGAAGAGGTTCTCTATGACCAAAAATGGGCTAAAACTGCTCCTAACTTTGAGCTTTATTATATGTATCGTGGCTTAAAAAAGAAAAACGATTTAAGATACGACATCACCATAATTCCTCCTCGCATGTTAGGCAAAGAATTTGTCAAAACTAAAGGGCACGAGCACTCCAAAAAATACGGAGAAGTTTATGTTGTACTTGAAGGACAAGCCATTTATTTGCTTCAAAGATGCAAAAAAGATAAAATCGAGGACGTTTATACCGTAAGAGCCAGGAAAGGAGAGTCAATAGTCATCCCGCCTTATTACGGCCACATCACAATTAATCCTTCAAAAAAAGAACTGATTGAAGGCAACTGGCTTTGCGAAAAATGTAAAAACATTTACACTCTTTTTGAAAAAAAACAGGGGGCCTGTTATTATTACTTAAAAAACGGCTGGATTAAAAATAAAAATTACGGCTTAGTTCCAAAGCTACGTTTTAAAAGGCCTCTAAAAAAAATACCAAAAAATTTAGATTTCTTAAGAAAATAAAAGTATGGAAATTCACAAAGTAGTCATTCCAGCGGCTGGATGGGGAACTAGATTTTTACCTCAGGTTAAGGCCATGCCAAAAGAAATGTTGCCGGTAGTGGATAAACCCGTTATTCAATATGTGGTCGAAGAAGCGGTCGCTTCCGGCATTAAAGATATAATTATTATTACTGGCTGGCAAAAAAGAGCAATCGAAGACCACTTCGACCGCTCTTTTGAACTGGAAAAATATCTAGAATCTATCGGAAAAATCAAGGAATTAAACCAAATCAAGGGAATCGCCAAATTAGCTAACTTTGTTTATATTCGGCAAAAGAACGAACATTATGGCAATGCTATTCCTATTTTAATGGCCGAGCCGGTTGTCGGCAATGAATTTTTTGCTGTTTTATGGGGAGATGAGTTTATCATTAGTCAGCCACCCCGACTTGCACAAATGTTAGAAGTTTATAAAAAATATAAAGGAGCGGTTATCTCAACTGTAGAACTCGAAACGGAAGACCAATTCTCCCGTTACGGAATTCCGGTTATAGAACCAATCGATACTAATGTTTTTAAAATTAAAAAAATTGTTGAAAAACCGGGCTTAAAAGATGCCCCTTCAAAATTTGCCTCTCACGGCGGATATATTCTGCCCCCGGAAATCTTCAAGATAATTAAGAATCTAAAGCCGGGCAAGGCCGGAGAAATCTGGCTAGTAGAAGCCATAAACGAACTAATTAAAAAAGGTTTTCCGGTTTATGGATGCAAAATAAAAAACGGGAAATATTATGATACGGGCAATAAAGTTGAATATTTTAAAACGGTTATTGAATTTGCTATTCGCCACCCTGAGCTTGGAGATGAATTTAAAGACTACCTCAAAAAATTGAAATTATAGTAGCTGGAATATGAATAAAAAAACCATTCTAATTACCGGGGGAGCCGGCTTCATCGGAGCCAATGCTGCCGCCCATTATCTTGGAAAAAAATATAAAGTTGCTGTTTATGATAATCTTTCTCGGGCTGGAGCTAAACAAAACTTAGATTGGTTAAAAAACCAAAAAGGAAATTTTGTTTTTATTAAAGGAGATATTAGAAATTATAAAAAACTTTTTGAAGCTTTCAGGAAATACAAGCCCGACTTCGTTCTCCACTTAGCAGCTCAGGTAACCATGGTTACTTCCGTCGCCAACCCCCAGGAAGATTTCGAGATAAATGCCTTGGGTACTTTCAATGTTTTGGAAGCGCTAAGAAAAGGAACACCCCAAGCTAGTCTAATTTACTCCAGTACTAATAAGGTTTATGGTGAAATGACTGATATACCAATAATAGAAACAAAGAAAAGATATATTTATAAGAATATTAAAGGAATTTCGGAAAGTCAAAGTCTTGATTTTCATGGACCTTATGGTTGTTCTAAGGGAACTGGTGACCAATATACCCTTGACTATATGCGCATTTACGGGTTAAACACGGTTGTTTCTAGGCAATCTGGCATTTACGGTCCTCATCAATTCGGGATTGAAGAACAAGGTTGGTTAGCCTGGTTCTGTAATACATTATTATTTGATAAGGCAGTGACTATTTATGGCAATGGAAAGCAAGTCAGGGATGTTTTATATGTTGATGACTTATTAAGGGCCTTCGATCTTATTTTTAAAAATATCGAAAAAACCCGAGGGAGGGTATATAATATGGGCGGTGGTTTTAATTTCTCTCTTTCAATTTGGGAATTATTTTATATTTTAGAAAAATTATCTGGGAAGAAAATTAATTATTCGTTCGATGGATGGAGAGCCGGCGATCAAAAAGTTTATGTTTCTGATCTTACTAATGCAAAAAAAGATTTTGGCTGGGCCCCCAAAGTTTCTCCAAAAGAAGGGGTAAAAAGATTATATAATTGGATATCTCAAAACAAAAATCTTATTAAAAAAGCCGGTGTTTTTAAGGGGTAGCCTCTTTCCCGCGGACGTGGCGGAACTGGTATACGCTTACGGTTCAGGACCGTATGCCGCAAGGCTTGTGGGTTCGAGTCCCACCGTCCGCACTATGACAAAACAACATAATCTTAGAATTATACCCCTCGGAGGATTAGGAGAGGTGGGGAGAAATATGATGCTTTTAGAATGGCAGAGGAAGATTTTAATCTGCGATATGGGTCTTAGAATGCCAGAAGAAGCCATGCCAGGAATCGATTTTATTATTCCCAATATTGAATATTTAAAGGGGAAACAGAAAAATGTCCTAGGGATTGTTTTCACTCACGGCCACTATGACCACATCGGCGCCGTCCCCTATTTAATTGAAAAAATCTGGCATCCTAATTTAAGAATTTTCGCATCTCCTCTGACTCGAGGAATAATCTTAAAAAGACAGGAAGATTTTCCTCAATTGCCAAAATTAGAAATAAATGAGGTCAAAGATGGTTCAGTCGTAAAGTTGGGACCTTTTGGGGTTGAATTCTTCAGACAAAACCACAATATCCCTGACAATTTGGGGTTATTTATCCAAACTCCAATCGGTAATATTTTGAATACTTCTGATTTTAAGTTTGACCCTCATCCGATCAACGATCTGCCGACTAACTTTCAAAAGCTGAAAGCGCTAGGCAATAGAAGGATTTTGTTGATGCTTTCGGATTCTACCGGAGCAGAAGAAGAAAACCATTCTCTTTCAGAAAAAACTATTGAGAGAAACCTAGAAGAAATTTTTAAAAGAGCCGGCGGCAGAATTATCGCTGCTACCTTTGCTTCTTTAATCAACAGAATACAACAAATTATTTCTCTTTCGGAAAAATACCAGAGAAAAGTAAGTTTAGAAGGCTATTCAATGAAAACCAACGCGGAACTTGCCAAGATCTTGGGGTATGTCAGAACAAAAGGAAGAACACTTGTTAACGGCAAAGAAATTTTAAGTTATCCTGATAAAGCCCAAACTATTCTCTGCACCGGAGCCCAGGGAGAAGCAGAGGCTGTTTTGATGAGAATTACTAACCGTGAGCATTCTTACTTAAAGATAAAGAAAGGAGATACGGTAATTTTTTCCTCCTCGGTCATCCCCGGAAACGAAAGAACGGTTCAGATTATGAAAGATGAAATTTTAAGACAAGGCGCCAAGGTCTTCCATTACAAGATGATGGATATCCATGCGGGCGGCCATGGTCAACGAGAAGAACTAAGAGAAATGATCAAAATTATGAGGCCGAAATTCTTTATACCAATCCATGGTCAGTATTCAATGCTGGTTTCCCATGCACAGCTAGCCAAAGAAAGCGGACTCCCCGAAAAAAATGTCTTGGTGGTAGAAAACGGCCAGATTATTAATTTGAATCCTGGAAAAATCTTTATTGAGAAAGAAAAAGTAGCCGCTAATTATATCATGGTTGATGGTTTAGGAGTCGGTGACGTTGGAGAAGTAGTCTTGCGTGACCGTCAGATGTTGGCTAAAGACGGAATGTTTGTTATTGTAGCGGTGATTGACCGGCAGACTGGCAAAGTCAAGGGTTCTCCTGATATAATATCTAGAGGGTTTGTTTATTTAAGAGAGTCAAGGGAATTACTTAAAGAAACGAGAAAGAGGGTGATTAATGTTATTGATAAAACAGCTGGTTCGGGAGGGGCGGTCAACTGGGTCTTTGTCAAAGATGAAATCAGAAATAAAATCGGTCAATTTTTATTCTCTAAAACTCGGAGAAGGCCGATAATACTTCCTGTGGTAATCGAGGTTTAAACATATGCGAGTATTTAGTGGCATCCGGCCAACCGGAGAATTGCATATCGGAAATTATCTAGGAGCCATTAAGCAATGGATAGAACTTCAGGAACAGACTGAGTGTGTTTTTTGCATTGTCGATCTCCATGCCATGACTACTCCTTATGAACCTAAGAAATTGCAACAAAATATTTTAGAATTAGCTGCTGCTTATCTGGCAGCTGGATTAAACCCAGAAAAGTGCATTTTCTTTGTTCAGTCCCAAATAAAAGAGCATACCGAGTTGACTTGGCTTCTGGGAACGATAACTCCCTTAGGAGAACTTCAGAGAATGACTCAGTTCAAAGAAAAGTCAAAAAAACACCCAGAATATATTAATGCCGGCCTTTTAAATTATCCTCTTTTGATGACGGCTGATATTTTGCTTTACAAAACAGAGGTTGTTCCGGTGGGTATGGATCAAAAGCAACATGTGGAACTAGCCAGAGAGATTGTTCGTCGTTTCAATAAGAAATTTGGTCAGGTTTTTCAAGAGCCAAAAGCTCTTTTGCCAAAAACCGGAGAAAAAATTATGTCTTTGCAAAAACCAAAGAAGAAAATGTCAAAAACCGATGATCCACGAGGATGTATCGGACTATTTGACGAACCGGAAGAAATCAAAAAGAAAATAATGACGGCGGTTACCGATCCGGGAAAAATTATCAAATATGACCTTCAAAAAAAACCAGGAATATCAAATCTTTTGACAATCTACTCTCTTTTTTCAAGAAAATCGATAAAAGAATTAGAGAAAAAATTTAAGAACTCAGGTTACGAAAAATTCAAGAAATCTTTGGCCGAACTATTAATTGATTCTTTAGAGCCCTTCCGCCGGAAAAGAAAAGAATTTCTAGCAAGAGAGGTCTACGTTAGAGAAATTTTAGAACAAGGTAGAAAAAAAGCCCGAATTATTGCTCAGTCAACTATGGCTGAAGTTTACAAAAAAATGGGCTTATCCTGAGATTAAAATTATCTCTCATCAAACCGATATCGAAAGATATCTTTTTTTATTGGACCAAAGAAAAACATATAAATCCCAGCTATCAGATATTTAAGATAAGTTTTTAATCTGCCGTCTTTCTCAAAACGTCGAGTAGAAGTCAAAACCGGTTTAGTTCTAATAAAGCCGAACTTTCCGAATTTCTTAGCTGTTTTGGCGTAGAAATGGTCTTCGGCTATTTTTATTTCTTCATCAAAGCCGCCGACTTTTTGGTGGATATTCCTTCTAACCAAAACCGAATTGGTAGCATAGGCGGCAAACCACTGGACTAACTGAACCCAACGATTATAAAGTCCGTAGGCAAACTTATCAAAAATATTTCCCTTAGGGCAGATCGGAAAAGAAGCCACGTCCAATTTCCTTTTTTCAAATTCTTCCAAGAGATTCTTTAAAAAATCCTCAGGTAAATAAATATTGTCAGCGTCCGTAAATAATAAAATATCGCCTCGGGCTATTCTTGCTCCTTCGTTTCTTCCTTTGGCAGGCAATCCACCTTTAATAACCTCACAGTCAAAACCCTTGGCGATCTCGACTGTTTTATCGGTTGAGCCGGCGTCGGCAACAATTATTTCATAATTACCGACAGATTTCTGCTTTTTAATCTCTTCAAGCAATAAAGGAAGACATTTTTCCTCATTCAGGGTCGGAATAATAATAGAAAGCATAATAAAACCTAAATAGTATAACTTCTTCGAATTTAACTACGGGACAAATAATTTTTTGGCTTCTTGCCAAATTTCTGGCTGATTTTGTTTCACTTTCATCCAGTACCACCATTCCGCTCCCCATAAATAAAAAGTATCAAGGCCAGTTTTTTCGGCAAATTCAATGTTCTTTTTAAATTGCTTCAAGTTCATTGTTTTCTCTTGTTCTTCCAGCGGCAACCAATAAAGAAGGGTTGGACCCCAGGGTTCGGCTTGTAGTTCTACGCTGATTACTTTTTTGCCGAAAAATTTCCTGATAATTTCAGCTCTCCGCCAATAATATGACGGCGTAAATGGGTAACGGACATAAATCCCTAATTCTTTAAACCAGGCTCTTCTGTGCAGAGTAGTTCCAACCATATCTCCTAATCGAGCAGCTCTAATCCAAAAAGAGAATTCTCCGCTGTCGGAAATAATAATCGGTTTGCTATCAAGAGATTTTACTAAATCTATTTCTTTTTTCAAAAAATCAATATCTGTCCACGGACATTCGCCAAATGGAAAGAATGCCTCATTCTCCACCTGCCAAGCCCAAACAGGGGCTCGATCTTTGTATCTTAAAATGACCTGCTTGATAACTTCTAAAATCTCTTTTTGCTGTTCTTCTTTTGGTAAATCTTGCGCCCATTGAGGAATATGGCATTCCGGCCAACGGCCAGTTTTGATGCCAATTACTAAAATAAGGTTAGCTCCTTTTTCTTCGGCCATTTCAATCTGCCAATCTAAATCCTCAAAAGTATACTTGTCTTTTTCTGATTCAATCAAGTCCCAATGAGTTAATAATTTTATATTTTTAACTTCTAAATCATCTAAGAAAGCTAGATAAGCTTCTTTCCAATCTAAGCCAAGATTCTGACTATGCTTTTGGGAAAAATTTATTCCAAAGGTTATTTTTTCTGCCCGAGGAGGTCTACCAATAAAAAAGAAGCCCACGAGAAATAAAATTAATAATAAAATTATTAAAAAAAGCATTTTAAATCTCATTTTATTTTAAAGTTAGCAAGGCTAACCCTCCTCCAATCAATAAAATGGCTATAATTTTTTGAAGAAGAGTTTTATCTACTAATTCTTCCTTTAAAAGTCTCGGGTTCAAAATTGATAAAATAAAAACAAAAACTAACAGAAAAACATAGCGTATTCCTTCTAAGGCATTAATTAAGGGAACTTGATAGGGTTTAGCTAGGAAAATGGCATATTGTTGAAAAATCACCCCCAATCCCCCAAAGACCTGGCCCAGGATGAAAAGCATAGATATTCTCTGAACAAATTTTTGAGAAAGAATTATCTTTCTATCTCTTGGAAAAATAAGGAAAACAATTACTCCCAATCCTCCGCCAAGTAAAATCAAGAAAAACCCACTAAAAAAACTTACCTTTAAAAAAAGATTTTTCATTAAGAAGAAATTTAGGGCAAAAAGAAAGGCTGCTAAAATCGGATATTTTAAAGTTTTGAAAGAAAAAAAATTAAATGAAAATTTCTTCAAGGAGATTAAAATAGAACCTGAAAGAAGTAAGATAAAAGCCAAAATTTGAGCAAAATTTAAAAGCTCGTTTTGTGGAAGGAAAAGAAAAAACAGAAAAAAGGAAAAAATGGGCAAAAGTCCCCCTATTGCCGGCACGACCCTTGAAATCTCGCTTTCAACTATACTCTTTGTTAAGAAAAAAACGGCAATAATCCTAATTAAACCAGCTGCTAATCCGAGGAGTAAAAGATTATTTTCTGGAAAAGTTATAAAGGGAAGAAAAACCAAGCTTAAAAAGAACCAAAGGATCCCGACATAGAAAGTATAAGTTTTAGGATTTGGCACTGGCCCGACTAAAAAATAACGGTCGAAAAGAGAAACAACTGCAAGAAAGAAATAAGCTAAAACTGTAATTATTAACCAGGGCATTTTTTTACAATATTTTTAATATTAAAAGTCCCTGATTTTTCTCCTTCGATAAACCCCTCGACGGCCATTTCGGCCAAATAACCCTGGTCGAGCCAATCAAAAAGCCATTCAGATACATGACTTAGATCTTCTTGTAAAATTCCAAAGCCAGATTTTAAAAGCCATCTCATATTAAATTCCTCTTGAGAGCCAATCGGCGGAGCAATAATAATAGGTATGCCTAAAGCGGAATAAAAAGACAATTCTGAAGGTTTGGTCCATAAAATATCAGTCTCTCTCAGCGCTTTATTGAATTTTTGAAAATAATCCTCTATATTTTTTTCATAAATTATCTTAACAAAATTAGGCTGCACCAGGTTTAACTTCTTTAATTCTTTCTCAAAGTATTTTTTAACTTTTTCTCTAATACCGGCTGACACAATTATTCTCAGACGCTTTTGCTCCAAATAAGATTTCAAGCATTTTATAATTTTAATTGCAATTTCCTTTTGGGCACCCGCCCCCCCAACTGAAAATATTATTGTCAAAGGACGGCCCGATTTTTCAGGTAGTTTCCCCAGACGAGACTCGATCAGGTCTCTATATTTTTCAAAATATTTTCTTTTTGTATCTAAGTTTAAAAGTCGGCACTTCAAATCTTCTTTTAAAATTTCTATCTCTTCAACGCCGATATTTTCTGAAGTTAGAGGATAACCGGTTAAAAAAATATTTTCCGGCTTTACTCCGTAAAGTTTTAATCTTTCAACCGTTCTTTCGTTAGGCGCAAAATATTTAATTTTGCTTTCTCTCGGTTTTAAGGGTGCCCAAGTTCTTGAAATATCAGCATCACAAACAATACAAAAAATCTTGCCGGGATAATTAAAAAATTCGGCCATAAAAGCCGGGATAAAAAAGGTGGAAACAATCGGCAATTTTGGGTTTTTAAAATTCAAGTCTTTAATCAAGTGTTCTCCCCATCCTTTTTTAAAGCCGGAGTAAATTTGTTTCAAGACAAAATTAGGTTTTGACAAGTCTCTCTTTGGATAAAAAGTCAAAATCCTCTGAAAACGATCGAAAAAAGAGAAAATAGTCTTGCCAATTAAAGGAGCTTGATAGAAATTAGAAATAAATTCGTAGCCCCTTCGAGTTGTTCCCCAGATTTTCCTATCTTTTTCCGGAATATTCTGATAATCGTTGGCGTTGATAATCTTCCCGTCGGGAGCTAACCCCTTTAGGGGATAGGCCGTTCTCTGATGGCCGTAGCCCATGTTAACAGATATAATCCATGCGTTTTCTTCCATATGCTTTATTTTACCCTATTAGAAGGTTATTCTCCAAGCTCCGGAGACGATATTCTATTTTGAACGTTTGCAATACAACTCTTTTAACAGGGCCTCATCTTACCCTCAGTATCTTAAAAATCTTAGTTTTCGGTTTTCTTGTATTCGCCATGTTATAAACCCTAAAACCAAATAGGGAATTATCAACCAAACCCAGTGGATATTTTCGATAGTTAAATAAGCCAAAGAAAGACCTGAAAACCAATCGACTACTTTTATCAAATATGTTAATAATCCCCAAGCCGGCCAGGAAAAAACCCAGCCCAAAGGCTGAAAGATTATCCCAGTTAACCCAGAAATAAACCCTAATAGCATTATAAAAGGAAGAAGGGGAACGATTAAAATATTAGTTACTGGTGTTACCAAAGAGAGATAACCGAAATTATATATCAAAATTGGTAAAGTAAAAACTTGAGCTGAGAGAGTCATCGCTAAAACGCTTTTTAATTGCCTCCACACTAAAAATTTTGATGTGGAGGTTAACCAATCTTGGAAAATCGGCATGAGATATATTATCCCCATCATCGCCAGGAAAGAAAGTTGAAAACCGACATCTAGTTTCAAAAGTAAAGGGTTGTGAGCTAACATCAGAGCGGCCGCTATTACTATTGAACGAGAGGAAACGCTCATCCTCCCTAAATATTGACCTAAAAGAAAAAGCCCGCCTATAATTCCGGCACGAACAGCGGAAGACTGGAAACCGGTCATAATAATAAACAAAGCGATCAAAACGACTGAAAACCAAAAAGCCTGCTGGCGCCAAAAACCGAGAGCAATTAAAATCGCCATTAAGGCACTGGTCAAAATAGCAACGTGAAGTCCGGAAATGGCAGTAATATGTCTGACGCCAGCAATGTTTAATTTTTCTTTTAAATTATCTGTAAGTTTTCTTTTATCTCCCAAGACCATAGCTCCTAAAATTGAACCTTGGGACGGAGAAAGATTTTGATAAATTGACCCTCTCAATTTTTCTTTAAAATTTAAAATCTTAGCGTAGCCCTTCTCCAAAGACGAAAACTGGGTTTCTTTTGCTAATAGTTCAATTTCCGGCCAACTCATTACTGAATAGATCCCCTCCTTCTTTAAATAATCTTTATAATTAAAATCTTCGAAAATAGGCGGATTTTCTAATTGACCTGTAATCTTTAACCTGTTTCCGTATTTATATTCCGGATATCGCCAAGTAGTCACTAAAACCCTACCGTTAACTGGAAGGGGCTTGCTTCTCATTTCTTCTGTTTCAACCATCAAATTATCCAGTGTTAATTTGATGCTTTTCTCTCTGATATCGGGTTCGAATACCACGGTGCCCACCAAAGTAATATTTTCTTCTAGACCATTAAGCTTTCTTAATTCACTGTTCACAATATTTAACTCTATACTCTGATGCCGCCAAATTCCCAAAATTAAAAATAGAAGACAAAAACCAACAACAACAAATTTTTTGTATTTCCAGAAAGCTGAAATCAGCAAAATCCCTGAAATCGAAACCATCAGTAAAATCGACTGAGAAACAAAAGAAAATGAACTAATAAAAATCCCCCCAATAAAAGAGAGGCAAAAATATAGAAATATTTTAGAGGCAATCATTGTCTGATTTTACCTTATCTGACAGGTTTCAAAAAACGGAGAGATTATTTTTTGGATTTCTAATAGAAACTCTTGAGGATAGGGCTCTATCTTTTCAAAATTCGGATCAATAGTTTTTTCCGATCTAAAATTTTGCAAGTAGTATCTTTTAGCGCCGCTAATCCATCTTGCCATCTCTATTACGTCTTCTTTTGTATGAAGCGAAGGCACTATCGTGCTGCGAAACTCGTAATCAACTTTATCCTCTTTCAAAATATCAATGCTTTTCTGAATTTCTTTTATATCAGCTTTTATTCCAGTAAGCTGGCTGTATTTTTTTTGGGGTCCTTTAATATCTATAGCGACGTAATCAATTAATTTTTTATCAATTAAATTTTTTAACATCTGAGGATTTGAGCCATTCGTATCAATCTTTACTAAAAATCCCAAGCTTTTAATTTCTCTTACAAAGTCCGGTAAATCTTTATTGATCGTTGGCTCACCGCCGCAAACTACAACACCTTCCAGTAATTCCTTTCTGGATTCCAAAAATTTAAAAAATTCTTTTTCTGTAATTTTCGGCTGCTTTTTGATTTTCTCCGGCAAAACCAGCTCTGAAGAGTAGCACCATGGGCAACGAAAATTGCAACCGCAAAGAAAAATCGTGGCCGCTATGCGGCCAGGAAAATCAATGAGAGTAGTTCTTTGTAAACCGCCAATTTCCATAATTATGTCTTAACCAGTTCGGGCTTTCTAATTTTGAATTCTTTTCTTTCTTTAAATTCTTCTTGTTTGCCAGTATTCCATTGAGATACCGGACGCAAATATCCCACGATGCGAGAATAAACTTCGCAAGGCTGCTTGACGGTGCATTGAGGACAGTGAAAGTGTTCTCCAGTAATATAGCCATGGACAGGACAAATAGAGAAAGTAGGAGTCAAGGTAACGTAGGGTAAATGGAATTTCTCAAAAACTTTCTTGATTAAGTTTTTAGCAATAAGAGGATCGGAAATCCTCTCACCCAAAAAGAGATGTAAAACCGTACCGCCGGTATATTTACATTGCAGATCGTCTTGGAGTTTCAAGGCTTCGAAGATATCATTAGTGTAATTAACCGGTAGCTGTGAACTGTTGGTATAATATGGTACTTCTTTTGTCCCGGCAGTAACAATAGTAGGATATCTCTCTTTATCAACTTTTGCTTGGCGATAGCTGGTCCCTTCGCCCGGTGTCGCTTCTAAGTTATAAAGATTGCCGGTTTCCTTTTGATACTTAACCAATCTCTCTCTCATAAAATCCAGAACTTCAAGGGCAAACCTCCTTCCTCTCTTTGAGGCCGTATTCTCTCCGATGAAATTCAGAAGGGCTTCGTTCATTCCCATTAGACCAATAGTGGCAAAATGATTACCAAAATAAGAATCTCTTAATTTTTTAACTGAAGCCAAATAGTATTTTGAGTAGGGATAAAGACCTTTCTCCATAAAATCCTCCAGGGCTTTCCTTTTAATCTCTAAAGATTCTTTTGCCAGATCCATCAAATATCCCAATCTCTCAAAAAAATCTTTCTTTGTTTTTGAAAGGTAGCCAATTCTCGGCAGATTAATCGTGCACACGCCGATTGACCCCGTCGAGGGATTAGAACCGAAAAGACCGCCACCTCTTTTGTAGAGCTCTCTGTTGTCAAGACGAAGCCGACAACACATACTTCTCGCATCATCTGGGTTCATATCTGACTGGATAAAGTTTGAAAAATAGTTTACTCCATATTTTGCAGTAGCTTCCCATAACGGCTCTAAAGCGGAGTCTTCCCAGTTGAAATCTTTTGCAATGGAAACTGTTGGAATAGGAAAGGTCATTGGCCGCCCCTTGGCATCGCCCTCCATTAATCCCTCGTAAAAAGCCTTGATAAAAATATTCATCTCTTCCTGGAATTCTCCGTAAGTTTCCTTTTGAGGTCTCCCGCCAATAATTACTGGCTGATTCTTGTAAAACTCAGGGACTTTAATGTCTAGAGAAACATTTATAAATGGAGTTTGAAAACCAACCCGGGTAGGTACCATACAGTTATAAAGAAACTCTTGTATCGCTTGTTTTACTTGAAGATAATTTAAATTATCGTATCTGATAAAAGGGGCTAACAACGTATCGAAATTAGAAACAGCATTTGCGCCGGCCGTTTCTCCTTGAAGCGTAAATAAAAAATTTACCAACTGGCCCAGGGCTGTTCTAAAGTGTTTTGGCGGCCGGGATTCTATTTTTGACGGAACTCCACGGAATCCCCGCAACAATAAGTCATAAAGATCCCAGCCCGCACAGTATGGAGCCAGGGTTTCTAAATTATGAATATGAAAATCTTCATTGACAGCGGCCTCTCTGATTTCTTTGGGATAAATTTTATTCAGCCAGTATTTTCTGGAAATTTCTTTGATTGCGTATTGGTTGAGTCCTTGTAAGGAAAATGTCATATTGGCATTTTCTTGAACCTGCCAATCAAGTTCTTTAATGTATGTGTCAATCATCTCGGTTGATTCGTCAACCACGGCCACTGCTTCCCTAATTCTTCTCCTTTGTTCTCGGTACAGAATATAAGCCTTGGCAGTATCAACCAATCCTTCCAAAATCAAAATCTCTTCAACGATGTCTTGAATCTGTTCTACGTGAGGAATTTCCTCTTCTTTAAACCTCCGGTTCAAAATCTGAACAACTTTATCGGAAAGTTTCTTTGATTTTTTGCCGTCACCCTGACCCGTAGCGGTAAGAGCCTTAAAAAGGGCGTCTTGAATTTTAGCCAGATCAAACTCAGCAAGCTGGCCTTCTCTTTTTTGAACCTTAGTGAGCTTGTTTTTCATAACCAATAAGAAATTGCGAAAAAAATACGAAAATACGAAAGGAAAATTAATAACTCTTCGTACTTTCGCAAGAAATATTATTATATTTTACCTCAACAAAAAAACTAGGTCAAACCTAGTCAAATCCCTTAAAAAACTGGAGTTATCCACACCCTAAAACCCGGTGATTATCACGGTCACCTTTATCTCGCCTTTTGGTAACTCCTCATCCTCAATCGCCCCAAAAAGAACTCTGGCCTGAGGATTAATCTCTTGAGTCAGAAACCTGCCTATTTCCTCAATTTCTGCAAGAGAAACATCTTTACTGCCCGAGACATTAAATAAAACACCTCTTGCTCCTTTTGGCGAAACCTCCAAAAATGGAGAACAAAGAGCACTCTTGGCTGCTATTTCCGCTCTCTTTTCTCCGCTTGCCCGGCCTATACCAAAAAGACAGGTTCCCGAGTCTTTCAAGATCATTTTACAGCCGGCAAAATCAATATTAATGATGCCCGGCTTGTTTATTAAATCAGAAATTCCCCTCACTCCTTCTCTTAAAATATCATCACAAAGCCAGAAAGCGTTCAAAAGAGGAATTTTCGGATCTAAGTTTTCTAACAATTTATCGTTTTTAATGACAATCAAGGCATCAACTCTCTCTCTAAGTTTTTCTTTTCCAGATATGGCGATCTTCTTTCGATAATTTCCTTCAAAAGAAAAAGGTAACGTGCAAACAGCGATAGTCAAAATTCCCAGGTTCCTTGAAATTTCAGCGATGACCGGCGCCGCCCCTGTAAACGATCCGCCCCCGAGTCCTCCGGTCAGAAAAATCATATCCGCGCCTCTTAGAACTTTCTCAATATCCGTTCTCTGTTCTTCGGCCGCTTTGCGACCAACCTCGGGGTTCATCCCGGCGCCTAAGCCCTGGGTTAATCTCCTCCCAATTTGTAATTTTAAGTCAGTCTTAATTTTCTTTAAATCCTGATAATCAGTATTGACAGCAATTAATTCTACGCCAGCGATTTTCGATTTCTTCATTCGAGCAACGGCATTGTTACCGGAACCACCAATCCCCACTACTTTTATTTTAGTTTCCATATTAAGGAATAAATATTTTAAAAATTCTTTTTAATTTAGAACCTATTCCGCTTTCAGAAAAAGAAAACTTGCCGGTTTCTCCTTCCAAATCCTGTCCCAGTAAAACTAAACCGCAGACAGTGGCTAAGCTTGGATCGTTTTCTAGGTCTGCGATCCCTTTTAGTTTTCCTAATCTGATCGGTAAACGAAATTCTTTTTTAGCTAACTCCACTATTCCTGGTAATTTCGCTCCACCGCCAGTCAAAACTATTCCAGCTGGCAAGAGCTTTTCTCTGGAAATTTTCTTTAATTCTTTATTTATTTCTCGAAAAATCTCGGAAATCCTCGCTTCGACAATGTTGGTTAATTCTTTTAAGGAGAAAACTAAGGTTTCTTGGTTCTCTAATTCTATTTTTTCTTTTGCCCGAACGGAGCGAGAACGAGAAGTGGGCGAACGTTCAGCTGTCTTTCGGCTGTTTTTCAGAAAACAACTACCAAACTCAATTTTAATTCTTTCAGCAACTTCGATATCGGTTTTTAAACCAATGGCAATATCATTACTAATGTTTGCAGAACCAATAGGTAAAACTGCTAAATGAATTAGATCTCCTTCTTCAAAAACCGCCAAGTCAGAGGTCCCGGCCCCGATGTCTAAAATTGCTACCCCTAATTCTTTTTGTTTTTCAGTCAAACAAGCTCTGCCAGAAGCTAATGCCGAGGGAGTTCTGTCTAAAATTTGCAGTCCCGAATCTAAAACTGCCTGAGTTAGATTTTTCAGATAAGGAGAAAAACCGCCTAAAGCTAAAACCTCAGTTTCTAATCTTACTCCTTTTAAGCCCAAGGGCTCTTTAATCCCTTTTTCTCCATCAATGATAAATTCTCGGGGTATAACATCAAAAATTTCTTTATTAGAAGGAAGGGAAAAGGTCCGAGCGGCACTTAATACTCGATTAATATCCTCTTCGGAAATTCTTTGGTCAGCCCGGGAGACGGCAACAGAACCGCGAGAAGACGCGGAGAATAAATGAGATCCACTAATGTTCGAATAGAGAGAATCAATTTTTTGGCCCTCTTGATTTACTTTTAGAAAGTTCTCTCTCAAGGCCTGAGAGACTCCTTCAGGATAAATAACTACCCCCTTCCTAACCCCAGAAGAAGGCACTTCTTGGTAATTTAATACTATTAATCCTTCTGTTTCTCTTTTGACAACTAAAGTTTTAATATTTTGACTCCCGATATCTAGGCCACAAATTATAGACGGTCTCGCCATAATAATTTCAAATTTTAAATAATAAATTTAAGAATGATTTTCGAAGATGGCTTCGCCTTCTTCTCTAGCCTCTGCTTCTTTCGAAAGCTCGGCTTTTGAATTTTAAAATTTTAAATGAGATAGGTAATATTTTTCTTTCTTACTCATTTTCTTCGCCCCTGTAATATTTTTCTCATGGTCGTATCCTAAAAGATGCAAAATCCCATGGATCAAAACTCGGGTTAATTCTTTTTTAAAAGTAGATTCAAATCTTTCGGCGTTTCTCTCAACTTTCCAAGGGCACAGCACTATTTCTTCTAAACCATTTCCCGAAAAGGCCAAAACGTCGGTTGCCCGGTTTTCCCTCCGATACTTTTTATTTAACTCTCTTATCTTTTTTTGTCCAACCAAGGCAATTGACAATTTTTTCTCTTTTTGTTTTTCTTTTTTAAAAACAATTTTAACAATTTTCCTTAAAAACTCTTCTTTGACCCTGATAGCAGTTAGATTATTGATCTCGATCGCTGGGCCTTTAACCGAAGTAGATAAGGGGGCATTCTTTTTATTTTTCCGTTTTAACTTACTATTACAACAGTCAGCGAGAAAAGGACGCAGATTTTTCATCATAAATATTCTTCTAAAACTTCCATTTCTGCTTTTTCTTTTTTTATCAAGTCTTCTCTATTACCCTTCTCAAACAATGATAATGCCTCCTTTCTTTTCTTGATTTCCGAAGAAACAACCTTGGTTATCTCTTCATCGGTCAGCTGGCTCTCTTTTTTCAATTCTTCAGTCGATAACTCCGGTTTTTCTTTCCAAATCCTGGTTCTTTTGTCAATCTCTCTATTGGAAATTGCCGCCAAAAGCATTCTTAAAACCGAGAGCCTAATTTCTCTTTTTTCCTTCAAGGCTAATCTTAAATCATCTTGGATTTTTTCCTTTAACATTTTAATTATTCACTCGAGCGAAGCGAAGAGTGGGAAATGAAGGCAAGCTCCGAAGGAGGCAAATTTCATCGATCTGTCTTGCCTAGTTTTTTCAATTCCTCATACTCTTTCTTCTTTTCTTCTCTTCTCAGGGCGGCTCTTTTCTTCATCTGTTCAGACTTTTCCCTTTTTTTGAACTGTGTTTTTCTCGCCCGAAGCAAAATCCCGCTTCGTTGAATACTTCTAGTGAAACGGCGAATTAAATTTTGGGAGCTTTCCCTCTCTTGTTTTTTAACTTCTATGCCCATAGTAATTTCTTACCACCTAACAAGTGCAGGTGTAAATGGTCGACGGTTTGACCGGCATCTTTGCCGACATTGAAAATCAGTCGATAGCCAGTTCCGCTAATTTTATATTCACTGGCCAGTCTTCGAGCAACTAAATATAATTCTCCTATTAACTCTCTGTCCTTCTTTTTTAAGCAATCTACCGAGGAAATATGTTTCTTGGGAATAATTAAAATGTGGACAGGTGCCTTTGGTTCAGCGTCTTTAAAGGCCAAAATTTTCTCGTCTTGATAAACGATCTCTGACGGTACTTCTTTGTTGATAATTTTACAAAAAATACATTTCATAAGCCGGGTTGCCTCGCAACGAGGCGCTCGCTGAAGATATTACCTTATCTCGTACTTTGCCTAAGCCTCAGCGAGAGAAGGAACGGCAGCTTCTTCGAACATTATTTCTTCAATCTTTTACCTATTTCCCTTACCACTTTATCTAATTTTACTGTTTCTTGCCTGCCGCTAACCATATCTTTAATAATAATCGTTTCTTCCAGGGCTTCTTTTTGGCCTAAAATTAAGGAATATCTCGCTCCAGCCCTATCAGCCATTTTCAGCTGAGCCTTAAGAGAATCACGGCCAAGCGATTCCCCGACTAAAATCTTGGCTTCCCGAAAGCTCTCAATTAGTTTCAAGCTTTTCCTCTTGGCCAAATCTCCCAATTGAGTTAAAAAAACTTCAACTTTTCTTTCCTTAGGAAGCCTAACGGCTTTAGTTTTTATCAAGTTGATTATTCTCTCCATCCCGCCTGCTCCCCCAACAGCTGGCGTTTCTTTGCCGCCCAAAATCTTTACTAAAGTATCATATCTTCCTCCGCCAGCCAAAGCGCCTAAAGTTCTACTCTCTGTAGAGTCCTCTATTATTTCAAAAACAGTTTTGGTGTAGTAATCCAATCCTCTGACCAAGTAAGGATTTAAATGATAGGGTAATTCTAGCTCATCCAAAAATTCTAAAACCTCTCTAAAATGTCCGTGGCAATTTTCACAAAGATGATCTAATATCTGAGGAGCCTGAGCCTTGACTGGCTGGCATTTTTCTTCCTTGCAGTCTAAAATCCTTAACGGATTTTCTCTCAACCTCCTCCGACAATCTAAGCAAAGAGATGCTTCCCGTGACTTAAAATAGCTGGCCAAAAGTTTTTTATAGTAGGGTCGGCACTGACTATCACCGATACTATTCACTTCGATAATTAAATTCTTTAATTTCAGTTCTCTCAGAATATTATAAAAAATTTGGATAATTTGGGCATCGAGAACTGAATTTTCTTCGCCTAAGACTTCAAAGCCAAATTGCCAGAACTGACGAAAACGGCCGGACTGAGGATGTTCATAACGGAAAAAGGGGCCGAGATGCCAAAATTTGACTGGCTGAGGAAGGTTTTGCATCCCCTGTTCAATATAAGCCCTGGCTATTGAGGCAGTCTGCTCGGGTCTCAGTGTTAAATAATCTCCTCCTTTAGTTCGAAAAGAAAACATTTGCTTTTGAACAACATCAGTAGCCAAACCCAATCCCCGGGAGAAAAGCTCGGCTTCTTCTAGAATTGGCGTTTCTATCTTTTGAAATCCATAAAAATTGGCAATATCTTCACAGATGCTCTGAATTTTTTGAAAATACCTCTGATCTTCAGGTAAAATGTCATGCATCCCGGTCGGTGTCTGAAATTTTGGTTTTTTAGCCATTTTAATATTCTGGGGCTTCAATTTTAGCCAAGGCCGTAAAAGGCCAAGCCCTCAGTAAAACTGTGCCAATGATATTTTCTCTGCTTAAGGACCCCCAACGCCTGGAGTCGGCCGAGGCGCGCCTATTATCTCCTAAAACAAAATACTCATCTTCAGCCAAGGAAATTAGCATTTCGCCCGGGGTAGAAACGTCTGACGGAAGATAACCTGACTCGTCTAAAACAAAGAATTCTTCTTGGTTAGAAATCGCTACTCTGCCCTCTTTAACTTCCACTGTCTCTCCGGGAAGACCAATAATTCTTTTAATATATCTCTGGGAAGGATCATGAGGATATCTAAAAACTATCACCTCTCCTCTTTGGGGATCCTGAAACCTATAAGAAATCTCGTCAATAATCAAATAGTCGCCATTTTCAAAAGCGGGTATCATTGACTCGCCCCGAACAAAAAACGGCTGAAACAAAAAAGTTCTGATAGGCACCACTATAATCAAGGCTATAATGACAATTTTGGCGATTTCCCAGATAAAGGATAAGAAGTTTTTCACGCTTTAATCATTATACTATTTATCTTTTTAAAATCAAGTTATAATGTTCTAATGAAGTTGATTATTGGTCTCGGTAATCCCGGGAAAAAATACCAAAAAACTCGTCACAACGCTGGCTCAAGAGCAATTAATGAGCTGGAGTTTTTAAGTTTAGAAAATGTTGTCTTAGCGAAGCCAACAAATTTTATGAACGAATCTGGCAAAGCAGTTAAAAATTTATTAAGAGCTTATCGCTTAAAGCCTGATAACTTAATCGTTATTCACGATGATATCGATCTGCCAATAGGGAAAATTCGTATTGTTAAAAATCGGGGAGCGGCCGGTCACAAAGGAGTCGAGTCAATAATCGAAAAGCTGAAAACAAAAAATTTTATTAGATTCAGAATTGGGGTTTGTCCTAAAACCGGCAAACCCAAAAATCCGGAAAAATTCGTTCTTCAAAAATTTCATAAAGAAGAAGAAAAGATTATCAAAGAAATAATAAAAAAAACCACCGAGGCGATCAAGTGTTGTTTAAAAGAAGACCTGGAAATAACAATGAATAAGTTCAATAAATAAGGAATCCCAGCGCTACCGACGGCAACGCTGGGCTTAGGAAGGTGGATCGTTGTGATGGTGACGACGCCGCCATGATTCTTGATATTCTTCCTATTCTTTCCTGCGCCTTTGTCGCTCAGACTCGAGCTCTAGAATTGCCAAAAGAAAAGAAAGGGAAAAAATAATCAAAATCCAGTAGACTATCGTCCAGAATGTTTCCAAGAAATTAAGCAATGTTTTCCTCCTTTTTTATTTTGCCCTCTGGTCTGCCTGCAAGCCCTTAGGGTTCTGCTACGAAAACGTAGAAAACTCTAAGATTTTGAGCTACAATAGGTTAAGGAGGGATTCCTATTCCTTCACCGATTTAGATAAAAAAATTTATCTAAACGGAGGCAGCTCCTCGCAGGCAAGCCGGAAGGCAATTTCTTTTAAAATCATTCCTGTATCTTCCAGAATATTTTATTATATACAATATAAATGAAATTGTCAAGGGATGGCGAACTGAGTAACGCGCTGATAGTTAGTGTCACCCCCTACTTTTTGGAAAAGGGGAATTTTTGGTTCCGCCAAAATTTAAATAAGATTTTGGAGGCTCCTAAAGCTCAATCCTTTTTCGCAGATAACACTATCTATTTAACCAAAGATCAAAATTACAACCTTTCTCAGCTTTCAAGAAAACTGGATGAAATGGGATACGAGAAAGTTTGGCAGGTTTCAGAACCCGGAGAATTTTCCCAGCGAGGAGGAATTATCGACGTTTTCCCGGTTAACCCCGTAGTAGAAAATTCGTCTCACTACGGGGCAGGCCTGAATTCGGCTGTTCGTTTTGAATTTTTTGGAAACAAAATCGAAAACATTGAATTACTTGATATAAAAATAGAAAACATAGAAAAAGCCAAAGAATTTTTAAAAAAGAAATCGAAGTCCCAAAAATTATTTTCTGACCTGAAAGGATTGAGAGCAGGAGATTATTTAGTTCATTTGGACCATGGCGTCGGAATTTATAATGGCACAGATATGAATTATTACATATTAAAATACGCTGCTGGCGATAAATTATATGTCCCATTTGGCCTTGAAAGAAAATTATCTCGGTATATCGGTTTTGTTGAGCCAAAAATCTCAAGGCTAGGTAGCCAAATCTGGCAAAAAACTAAAAGAAGGGTTAAAAAAGAAGCGGAAAAATTAGCCAGAGAGCTTCTGGAAATATACGCCAAGAGAGAACTGAGCATTCGCCCGCCATACGAAATAGGTAAGGAAATTGAAAGCCAATTAGCCAGTACCTTCCCTTATGAAGAAACGCCAGACCAAACTCAAACAATGGAAGATATAAAGAATGATTTAGAAAAAAGTGAACCAATGGATAGAATTGTTTGCGGCGACGTTGGTTTTGGAAAAACTGAAATAGCTTTAAGAACCATAATCAAAGCCGTTAATTCTGGTTATCAGGTGACCATGATTTGCCCGACTACTATTTTAGCTAACCAGCATTTTCAAAATTTTAAAGAAAGACTAGAGGGCCTCCCAATTAAAATTACTTTACTCTCTCGCTTGCAATCGAAAAAGGAGCAAAGAGGATTAGTCGAAGATTTGAAAATGGGAAAAATAGATATTGTTATTGGTACTCATCGGATTTTATCTTCCGATGTTATATTCAAAAATTTAGGATTATTAATTATTGATGACGAACAACGATTTGGCGTTAAACAAAAAGAAAAATTAAAGAAAATACGGACCTCCCTTGATGTTTTATCGCTTTCGGCCACGCCTATTCCAAGAACTCTTTACTTAGCTCTCTCCTCTTTAAAAAATATTAGCCTAATTCAAACTCCGCCAGCCGGAAGATTGCCGGTTAAAACTTTTATTCTGCCTTTTTCTGAAAAAATAATTAAAGAAGCAATTGAAACTGAATTAAAAAGAAAAGGGCAAGTATATTATTTACATAATCGAGTAGAAACAATTAAGGCGGTAAAGAATTTCTTAGAGAACTTAGTCCCTACAGCTAGGTTTGGTATTGTCCATGGAAGACTAAAAGAAAGAGAATTAATAAAAACAATGACAGGTTTTCAGAACAAACAAATAGACGTTTTAATCGCCACTACTATTATTGAAAATGGCTTGGATTTGCCAAATGTTAATACCTTAATCGTAGCTGATAGCGCTCGTTTGGGTTTAGCTGAAGCTTACCAAATCAGAGGGAGAATTGGTAGAAGCCATATTCAAGCTCTTGCCTATTTTTTGTACGGAAGCCATTTGTCTGAAAAGGCTAAAATGCGGCTGGATGCCTTAAAAGAAGCCGAGGAACTTGGCTCCGGCTATAAAATTGCTTTAAAAGATTTAGAAATCAGGGGAGCTGGCAATATTTTAGGCAAGGAACAATCCGGAAATATAAACAAGGTGGGGTTAAATTTGTATTGTCAAATACTAAGTGAAACAATTGAAAAAATAAAGAGGACGTGCACTTAAAATATGCACGCCCCCCTATTTCCGCTTCAAAAATACTCAACCTTTCTGTTTTTTAAACATATATTCAACCACAGGTTCATTTGTGGTACCGCCCCTGATAGAAATTAATTCCCAACCTTTTTTCCCTAATTGATTGAGAAATTTTTCTAGTTTTTCCTTATCCAGGTCCACCTGAAAATCAATTTCTTCGCTTCTTATTATCTTATACCCCCATTTCATCTTTTTCTCCTCCTTTATTCAGTTTTAGAGAGAACAAATCCCTCCAGTTAGAAAATAAAATAATTAACCAAAAAAGTCAACCTTTTCAATTTTTTAAAAATTAGTGGTATAGTTGAATAATTATGAATGAGATAAAAGAAATTTCTGTTCAGGATAAAAATTATCCGAAACTCTTGAGAGAAATTAAGAATGCGCCGGAGGTTCTTTATTATAAAGGAGGAATTCTGCCAGAAGAAAGCTGCTTTGCTATCGTTGGAACGAGAATATCTTCTCCTTACGGGAAACAGGTGGTTTTAGAAATCGCCGGAGACTTAACAGATGCCGGCTTAACTATTGTTTCAGGGTTAGCTCCAGGAATCGACACATTTGCCCACCAAGCAGTCGTAGAAAGAAACAAAAGAACAGTCGCCGTTTTAGGTACCGGGCTTGATGAAGAATCAATCTATCCTCAATCAAATTTGAAATTGGCTAAAAAAATTATTGAAACAGGCGGTTGTCTCATTTCTGAATACCCACCGGGAACTCGCGGTACTCAATTTACTTTCCCTCAAAGAAATAGAATAGTTGCTGGCATGTCTCTGGGGGTCTTAGTAATCGAAGCTAAAGCAAAATCAGGAGCTTTGATTACTGCCGAATGGGCGAAAAAATACAAAAGAAGAGTTTTTGCCATTCCCGGCCCAATTTATTCTTCAAATTCAAAAGGTTGTCATTACTTAATCAAGGAGGGCGCTAAATTAGCTGAAAACGCCAACGACATTCTAAGAGAATTAAATCTAGCCGAAATCAGACGTCCCGATGGCATAACAGGAGAAGTCGCCAAAGAAGAAAATTTAATCTTAAACGTCCTGAAAGAAGAAGTTTTGGAGATTGACGAAATTATTGAGAAAACAAAATTATCGGCGGCTAAAACGATTAGCTGTCTAGTCATCTTAGAAATAAAAGGGAAAATAAGAAATCTAGAAGGAAATACTTACGCCCTACGGCGTTAACTTTCAATTATTCATGAAATTAGTCATTGTTGAAAGTCCCACCAAAGCAAAAACGATCAGCGGCTTTTTAAACAAAGAAGGTCGGGTTCTTTCTTCTTACGGCCATATTAGAGATTTGCCAGAAGATAAATTTGGCATTGACGTAGAAGATAATTTCAAACCAAATTATACTATTATTTCTAAGGCTAAAAAGACTATTCAGCTTTTGAAAAAAGAGGCCCAAGGGGCAAGCTTGGTAATTTTAGGTACCGACGAAGATAGGGAAGGAGAGGCGATCGCCTATCATCTAGCTTATCTTCTCGACTTAGATGGTAAAAAACCTTACCAGAGAATTGTTTTCCATGAGATTACCAAGCCGGCAATTGAGGAGGCCTTTAAAAATCCCAGAAAAATTGACATGAATTTGGTTGATGCTCAACAAACAAGGAGAATTCTGGACAGAATTGTCGGCTATAAATTATCCCCCTTTTTATGGAAAAAAGTGGCCAGAGGATTATCGGCTGGTAGAGTTCAATCGGTAGTTGTAAGACTGGTTGTAGAAAGAGAAAGAGAAATACAAGAATTCATCCCTCAAGAATACTGGACCATTGAAGCTCTCTTTAAAAAACTGAAGAACGGCGAGTTTAAGGCATTATTGATTAAAAAAGATGAAAAGGTTTTAGATAAATTAGAAATAAGGAACGAGAAAGAAGCAGAAAAGATTATTAAGGACCTGAAGGGAGCAGAATATAAAGTGATAAATGTTGAGAAGAAAGAATTAAAAAGAAATCCTCTCCCCCCCCTTACCACTTCCACTCTCCAGCAAGATGCTTGGAAAAAATTTAGATTCCCAGCCAAATTCACGATGAAAATTGCCCAAAACCTTTATGAGAGAGGCTTAATCACTTATCACCGAACCGATTCTTTAAATCTTTCTGATTTATCTTTATTTGCCGCGAGAAAATATATTATTAAAAATCACGGCAAGGGATATTGGGCGGGATTTTTAAGAAAATACAGAACTAAAACAAAAGGTGCCCAAGAGGCTCATGAGGCCATCAGGCCTACTTATTTAGATAAAAAAGCTTCAAAATTAGATGAAAATCAATCTAAACTTTATGATTTAATCTGGCGGAGGTTCGTTGCCTGCCAAATGGCTCAAGCCGTTTTCGACTCAACAGCTGTAGATATTTCGGCTAAGGATTATATCTTTCGAGCTACTGGCCAAATTTTAAAATTTGACGGGTTCTTAAAGGTTTTTCCAATGAAATTTGAAGAAACGGAACTGCCATCTTTAGAAAAAGACGAATTATTAAAATTAGTAAAACTAATACCTTCTCAACATTTTACTCAACCGCCCCCAAGATACAGCGAGGCTACTCTCATTAAAGCATTGGAGGAAAATGGAATTGGCCGGCCTTCCACTTATGCGCCGATCTTATCTACGATTCAAGCAAAAAATTACATTGAAAAGGATGAAAACAGAAAATTTCGTCCGACTGAAATTGGAACGGTGGTTAACGATCTTTTAGTGGCTCACTTTCCAGAAATTGTTGATATTAAATTTACGGCCGGGATGGAGGAAAATTTGGATAAAATCGCCGAGGGTGAAAAAAAATGGGTTCCAGTAATAAAAGAATTTTATCAACCTTTTGAAGAAAATCTCCAAAAGAAATACCAGGAAGTTTCAAAAAAGGACATTACTGAAAAGCCCACCAAGAAAAAATGTCCAAAATGTGACGCCAATCTTTTAATTCGCCTGGGTAAATATGGAAAATTTTATGCTTGCTCAAAGTTCCCAAAGTGCCGCTACACTGAATCTTTAAAAGAGAATACCCTGGGAATAAAATGCCCAAAATGCAAAGAGGGAAAGATTACCCAGAAAAGAACTAAAAAAAATAAAATATTTTATGGCTGCGACCAATACCCTAAATGTGATTTCGCCTTGTGGGATAAGCCAACCGGCGAAATCTGCCCAAAATGCAAATCACTTATAATTCAGACTAAGCGGGGACAAATTAAGTGTTCTAGCAAAGACTGCGACTTTGAATTGAAAAAAGAGAAAAATTCTGATAATATAACCGAGAAATGAGGGCGAGTGGTGGAACGGTAGACACGTAGGTTTCAAAAACCTATGAGAGCAATCTCGTGAGAGTTCGATTCTCTCCTCGCCCACCGAACCGTAGCGAAGCGAAAAAAGAGATTTATCTCTTTGGCCACCACTACGCAGTGAGATAGAAAAAGAAGCCTTAATAAAAAATCCCGCCACGGCGGATTTTTTTTTATTTATCTAACTTTACTAAATTTTCAAGTAGACAGGCAACGGTCAAAGGCCCGACGCCGCCAGGAACGGGAGTAATATAACTTGCCTTTTTAGAAACTCGCTGAAAATCAACGTCGCCAACTAATTTTCCTTTTCTTAGGGCCGTCCCAGCGTCAATAATTATCACCCCTCTCTTAATTACATTCTCTTTAATCAAATTAGGTTTTCCAACTCCGGAAATTAAAATATCGGCTTTTTGGGTAAAAAATTGGGCGTCCCGGGTAAACTCATTAAGAACAGAAACAGTGGCCTTTTCCTTTAAAAGCTGAACAGCCAATGGAAAGCCGACCAATCTTCCCGCTCCGATAATCGCTATATCCTTGCCTTTTAGGCGGATTTTATATTTTTTCAAGAGATATAAAATACCCTGAACAGTCGGAGGCAAAATTCTCAAAGTTCCTTGATAAAATTTTCCTAAGTTACCTTCTGATAAGACATCAATATCTTTTCTCTCAGGAATTAAATTAAGAAAGTCTTCCGGTAAAAATTTTTTGGGCAAAGGCAGCTGAATAATTACTCCGGAATTTTTGGAATTTTGGCAAATTTTCTCAATTTCTTTCTTCAATTCTGATTTTTTTATTTTTGACGGGAATTCAAACGACTTAAAACTAATACCTGTTTTTTGGCAGGCTTTTTTCTTTTGATTGATGAAAATTTGAGAAACGGGGTTTTCTCCAATCTGAACCACCGTCAACCTTAATTTTGAATGACGGCTTTTAATTTTCTTTCTAATTTTTTTTAAAATCTCTTCTGATAGCTTTTTACCGTCTAGTAAAATCATATTCCGGGTACAGGAAATTTCCTGCACATTTTAATAACTTCTTTGTGTAATCTCCGCAAAACTCTTTTGTTGTTGCAATTTCTAATTGCTTCGTTAATCCATTTACTAATCTGTTTTATTTCTTTTTCTTTCATCCCCCTGGTGGTTACGGCCGGAACGCCAATGCGGATCCCGCTGGGGTCCACCGGACTTCTCGGGTCATCAGGTATCATGTTTCTATTCACACTTATACCAATCTCATCCAGTACTATCTCGGCTTCTTTCCCGCTAACTCCTTTTGACTCAAAAACATCAACCAAAACCATATGGTTGTCAGTACCGCCAAACATTATTTTAAATCCGTATTTTCTTAACTGTTTCTCTAACGTTTTAGCATTTCTCAGCACCTGCTTGACATACTTTCTGAAAGACGGCTGCAAGGCCTCCTTAAAGGCCACCGCTTTGGCAGCAATATTATTCATATGGGGTCCGCCCTGAAACCCTGGGAAACAAGCCTTATCAATAATCTGAGCAAAATTTTTCTTACATAAAATCATCCCGCCCCTCGGCCCTCTCAAGGTTTTATGAGTCGTCGTTGTAACAATGTCAAAATAAGCAACAGGATTGGGGAGAGCTTTTCCGGCAATCAGACCTGCAATATGAGCCATATCAAACATGCTAATAGCTTTAACTTTTTTGGCAATATCGCAAAACTTTTTATAATTCATCTGTCTGGTATAAGCAGAAAAACCGGCCAGCATTAATTTGGGCCTTTCTCTCGCAGCAATTTGTTCAAGCTCTTTATAGTCAATCAGACCATTTGCTTTTGTTTTGTAACGGACGAATTTATAAATTTTAGCTGCTAAAGTGACTGGATGACCATGAGTTAGATGACCGCCATGAGAAAGATCCATGCCCAAAACCTTGTTTCCCGGTTTTAAAACGGCGCTGTAAACAATCATATTCGCCGGAGCACCTGACAACGGTTGAACGTTGACGTGCTCGGCTCCAAAAAGTTTTTTAGCCCGTTCAATCGCTAAATTTTCCACGGCATCGGTAAAAGGTTGGCCACCGTAATACCTTCTCCCGGGGTATCCCTCAGAATATTTATTGGTGAAAACCGAACCTAAAGCCTCCATTACGGCTTTGGAAGCGTAATTTTCCGAGGCAATTAATTCCATCCCTTCCGATTGCCTTTTCTTCTCTTTTTCAGTAATTTTTGCTGTTTTTGAGTCTGTTTGTTTTAAAGAAGGGTTCATATTCTTAGATTAGCATCAGCTTTTATTCTTTTCAAATTTTTTGTAGCCGTTTTTCGGTGGCAATAACTAGTTATTGCCACCATAACGGCATTATCAGTAGATAAGTTTTTTGACGGAACCAGAAGTTTAATGCCAGAAGTTAAGCATTTACTTTTGAATCGATTTCTCAGCTCTTGACTAGCTGATACTCCACCTCCAAGGATTATTGTTTTTGACCGGAATTTTTTAGCCACCTTGACGGTTTTTGAAATCAATACATCAATTATCGCCTGCTGGGCTTCAGCCGCCATTTCTTGAATGTATTCTTTAGATTTCCTAATTTTTAGAGAACGGCTTCTGAAATCATATAAGACCGCTGTTTTCAATCCGCTAAAACTAAAGTCATAGTTTTTCTGGTAAATCATTGGTCGAGGTAGTCCAATCCGATACTTTGGTATTCGACAATCATCTTTTAAGCGGCTGCGATATTTCGCCGCTTCGGCGTCGATAACTGGCCCTCCGGGATAACTTAGCCCTAAAATCTTAGCTACTTTATCAAAGCATTCTCCGGCTGCATCATCTCTCGTTTCGCCTAATAGTTTATATTTTCCAACTCCTCTCATTAAAATAAGCTGAGTATGTCCCCCGCTAACAACCAAAGACACCGCCGGAAATAAGCATTTAGAATCTGAAATGTGGGACATGGAATCCGATAGCCAATTCGCCAGTATATGGGCTTCAATGTGATTTATCAAAACCAGGGGTTTTCCTAATTTTTTCGCTAAATCTTTGGCGAAATTCACTCCCTGCCACAAGCAAGGTTCTAGCCCTGGCCCAATTGTAACACCAATTAAATCAAACTGTTTTTTCTTAAGCCGCCGAAGGGCTTTTTTAAAAATGATTGGTAAATTTTTCTGATGTTCTCTTTTCGCCAAAGAAGGGTAGACTCCTCCATACTTTGCGTGTAATTTTACCTGCGACGAAACTAGGTTACTTAAAATTTCTAATTTCCTGTTTTTAATTTTTAATAAAGCGACGCAGGTGTCGTCGCAGGAAGTATCAATAGCCAGAATTTTCATGGTTTTCAGGCTCTTAAAATTTTTAGAGGCTCTCTTGTTAAATCAATTACTAAAGAAGGCCTGCTTTTTGGTAGATTGCCGGCCGAAACGACTAAATCTGGCTGATATTTTTGGTTTCTGAATTGTTTTAAAACTTCTTTAATTTTTGTCGAGGCAGCTTTTCCGGAAATGTTTGCCGATGTTCCAGTAAGCGGCCGATTAATGATTGATAACAATTGATTAATGGTTTTATAATTGGGGATCCTCAGGCCAATTTCTTTTTTTGGCTTACCAATTCCTTTTGGAAATTTTCTTTTTGGCTTCAGAATTACTGTGACCTTTCCCTTGCCCGCCCAACTTTTGGGACCAATTTTCACCATTTTCTTTTGGGCGTCTTTGCTAAAATTTGGACAGGTGAACCAAACTGATTTCAAAAACTTTTCCTGGTTTTTATCTATCTGGGCAAATTTCTTCGCCATTTTTAGATTTTTGACGAAAATCGGTAGGGCTTTATTTCTTGGTCTTTTCTTTATTTTGAAAACTTTCTCAACTGCTTTCTCGTTGGTAGCGTCAGCTATCAGCCCATAAACAGTATCGGTCGGGCAAATAATAACTTTCCCTTTTTTTAGTTCTTCGGCTATGCGACTAGTCATTATCATTATTTAAAGTTTCGATGGCTAACTTTACCGCTCCAATTACCGGTTCCGCTTTCGGCCGAATGAATTTAACCCCTGGGGCAACTTTTTTAATTTCTTTTTTTACCGTATCTAAAACAATCTTCGATTTGAACATGCTGCCAATTAAAACTAACGGGAATTTAAATTTTTGGAAGTTTAATTTTCTTACTGCCGTATTGGCTGATAAAGCTAATTCTTTCCCCGCTTCTCTCATTATATCTTTGGCAATTTTGTCTCCTTTTTTACTCGCTTTATCAACTAAAACTGAGAGCGGGAGAATAACCTTGAAAGGGTTTTTAGAATAAATTTTCTCAATGAGGGTTTCTTTATTTTTTATTTTCAATTTTTGAAAAACCAGTTTTGTAATCAAGGTTTTCGGACCACGACCGTCTAATTCTCTCCAAATTGCTTGAAGTGCTTTCTGACCAACCCAAAAAGCCGAACCCATTTCACTAAGATAACCCCAAGCGTCAACTTTTACTTCTTGGCTTTTTCGCCAGCCGTGGGTAGCACAACCTGAGCCGCCAATTAAAACTATCCCATCTTTTTCATCAGCTCCCGATCTAAAACCGGCTAGTTGGTCTGACCCTATTATTAATTTTCCTTTGAAAATTGACTGAATTTTTTTATGTTTTAAAAGTTCTTTTTTAATAATATCTTTCTTAGATTTAAATTCCTCTTCCATTGCCGGCAGTCCTAAAAAAGTGGAGAGGATTTTTTTATCCCCTCTGATTTTGCCCAAAACTTTCTCAATTGCCTGAGCAAGATTCTTTATTGCATTTTTTATGCCGATATTTCTTGGGTGTGAAGAATCGGCTTGATATCTTACTAAAATCTGACTCTTTAAATTTACTAGAACGACTGTGGTTTTTGAACCTCCGCCGTCAACTCCGATCACATATTCCTGATTAGTTCTTAACATTGTTTATTTCTTATTTTTTCTCGATTGAAAAAGCTGTATTGTCTTCAATGTTTTCAGAAACGATTGAGCCGGGTCTGATTTGGCAATTTGAACCAATGAAAACGCCGGGCATAAAGGAACAATGAACGCCGGTTTTCGTGTTCTCGCCCATAACACAGCCTAAAGAATTCAAGCCGGTGCCGGTTTTTTCGCCATTTACTACGGATTTTATTTCTCCCCTGTCAATTCTGACATTAGCCGTAATAGTTCCTGCCCCTATTCTGCATCCTTTACTAAAAACTGAATCGCCAAGGTATCCCGAATGAGTATGGACATCCTCCTGAAAAATTGAGCGGGTAACTTCAGCTAAAGCGCCGATTAAAACATTGTTCTCTAAATTCGTATATTCCCTGACCAGAGAATTATTACCAATCACGCAGTTGTTTCCGATATAACAAGGCCCTTTGATTACCGCTCCTTCATATATTTTTGTATTATTGCCAACATAAACCTTTCCTTTAATAACAACGTTTTTAGAAATTTGAGCTGAATCTTCAATTTTTCCTTCCAAGTATTTATTCATTAAAATCTTGGTTATATTCAATAAATCCCAGGGATATTTTAGAGAAGGAGTTTTATCTTTTAAAATCTTAGCTATTGTTAAATTAGGTCTGCCGGGCGTTTGATTATTATTCTCTGTCATATAAAAGTTGATTGCGTTTTCAAAAGAATAATATCCTTCTGGGACCCTATTTAAATATTCAAAAAAGTTTAAGGGCAATATATAGATACCAACGATCCTACAATTAGAAAGTTCCTTACCTTTTTCAGGTTTCTCGGTGATACTAGTCACATATAAGAAATTATTTATTTTATTAAATCCGAAAATACCATAATTCCACGGCCTGTCTGTTTCTACGCCGAATAGAATCATCTCTATACTCTTTTTCTTTAATTTACACTCGGATAAAGTTAGTCCTAATACTTCCTCTATCTCAAAATGGTAAGGATTTATAACTAAAAAATAATCTTTAATTAGATCTTTAGTGCAAAGAACAGCGTCTCCCATACCCCTTGATTTTGCTTGAACCACATATTTGATATCTATTCCAAAATCATACTTTTTAAGTTCTCCTTCGATATTTTTCTTAGAATCTTGTACAATAATAATCTCTTTAATAATTTTTGTTTTTATTAAGCTTTCAATTGTGTACCAAACCAAAGGCCGACCCATTATTTTAATCAGGGATTTATGCCTTTGATTTAATGGCCAAAAGCGAGAACTTTCACCGGCTGCTAAAATTACTGCCTGCATAGTTTATAGATAACTTTTGCTATCTTTTTAGAGTCGTGACGAATAAGACTTCTTTTCAAAATGTCTCCCGGGACGCGCTTTGTTTCTTTTTCGCTTAAAAAGTCCCTTCTGATTACTTTAAAATAACTATTTTCCAGATCGTCAACAACAGGAAGCTCCTTCTCTTTCTTGTATTTTACCAAGGCGCTCTTGGGAATAGATTTTGTGTTAACTAAAACAAGGTCTAAGCAACCCCTGCCCAAATATTTCTCCAAAACTCGAATATGGTCTTTAGCAGTAAAGCCAAATGTTTGACCATATCTTGTCATCAGATTCATAACATAGACCACCTTAGCTTTAGTTTTCTTAAGTACCTTTGCCATACCTTCGGTTAATAAAGCGGCGATTAGGCTGGTGTAGAGGTCGCCGGGACCGATAACGACCAGGTCTGCGCTCAAAATCGCTCTCTTTGCCTCAGAATAAATTTCAGCTTTCGGCTTTAAGAAAACTCTACTAATTTTCAATTTGCCGCTGTGTTTCGGTTCGTCAATAAAACGCTCTCCAATAAGTTTTTTCCCGTTTTCATAAACAGCCACCAAGTTTGAGTCAGTCAATGTTACCGGTAAAATTTTTCCTTTTATTTTAAGAATTTGGCTTGTTTTTTTAATTGCTTCTATTTGCGAACCAAAAATATCAGCCAGAGCAGCTAAAAACAAATTGCCAAAAGTCATCCCGTTTAATCCATTTCCTCTTGAAAAGCGGTAATTAAAAAGCTTCCTCAGGGACTGTTCTTTTTCATCTTCCGATAAAGCGACTAGACACTGTCTTATGTCGCTGGTCGGCAACAAACCCAGTTCATCGCGTATAACCCGATTACTGCCTCCCGAGTCGGTCATGGCAACAATGGCCGAAATGTCAACCGGATATTTTTTTAAACCAGAAAGGACTGTAAAAGAACCGGTGCCGCCGCCAATAACCACAATTTTTTCCTTTTTCTTTGACATATGCCTCTTTTTATCGTAAACTAAAACTAACCTAAAAGCAACTCTATGGCGGACAAGTTTTTAATTAAAGGTGGTGTTCCTCTCTCGGGCGAAGTAGAAATTTCTGGTTATAAAAATTCAGCCGGCGCGATTTTAGCGGCTGCTTTACTGACTGAAGAAGAATCGGTTATCGACAATCTGCCTTTAGTCTCTGACGTTTTGGACCAGATTGAAATCCTGAAAGAGATGGGAGTAAAAATTGAGTGGCTGGACAAAAGAAAGATAAAAATAAACCCTAAAAACATTAACCCGGAAAAAATTCCGGTTGATCTTTTTGAGAAAATGCGGGTTTCGGTATTATTTATTGGCCCGCTGGCTATTAGGTTTAAAAGTTTCAAAGTGCCACATCCCGGCGGAGATAAAATTGGCCTAAGACCGATTGCTACTCATTTGGAAGCTCTGGAAAGTTTTGGAGTCCAAGCTGAAGAAAGAGACGGTTTTTATCATTTTAGAGCGCCAGAAAAATTAGAGGGGGGAAAAATAGCCCTGAAAGAGTTCTCCGTAACGGCTACGGAAATTGTCATGATGTTGGCCAGCCGGGCTCAAGGTAAAACAAAAATTGAGATTGCCGCTGCTGAACCTCAGGTTCAAGATTTAGGGCTGTTTTTAAGAAAAATGGGGGTAAAAATAGAAGGAATCGGCACTCATACTTTGGAAATTGAAGGTAAAGAAAGGTTGTCCGGCGCCGAATTTTCTTTATGTCCTGATTTATTAGAAGCCGGAACTTTTTTTATTGCTTTAGCAATAACTAGGGGAGAGGGAAAAATAAAAAACATTAATCCCGATCATTTAACTTTTTTTCTGGGAAAAATGAAGGAAGTCGGAGTAAACTTTGAAGTCAGGGCAGATGAATTTTTAGTAAGGCCCTCTAAAGATTTCAAGCCGGCAAAGATCCAGGTCCTTCCCTACCCAGGTTTTCCAACCGATTTACAGCCACAAATATCAGTTTTACTAACTCAAGCCCAAGGAAAATCATTAGTCCACGATCCTCTGTACGAAAATCGGTTCCAGCATTTACATGAGTTAAGAAAGATGGGGGCTGACATTGAAATTACCGATCCTCACCGGGCTTTGATTTTTGGTAAAACTGAATTAATCGGAAATAAAATCAGCTCCTCGGACATCAGATCAGGAGCTGCTTTGATTTTAGCCAGCTTGATTGCCAGGGGCAAAAACACAATTGAAAACATTTCTCAAATAGAAAGAGGTCATGAAAAAATTGAAGAGAAATTAAGAAAACTTGGCGCCCAAATAGAAAAAATCTAACTCCTAACGAATTAAATTATATTTTAAAATCGCCTTAGGGACGATTTTTTGGTTTTCGACAGGGTTTATCCTGAGTCGCATCGAAGGGTCCCCTAATGGACGATGTTAGAACCTGTCTATTAACTATTTGACTTAAGATAATAGATTTGGTTTGAGAATATTTAGTAAATAAAAAGTCCCCTAACTCGCTGTTAGGGGACCTGTTTTGAATAGTCCGGGAAGAACTGGTTGTAACCCTTTCCTTACAGCAGAAATTTCTATTGCTTTCCAAAGATTGACTTCTGCTTCCTCTTCTGTTTGGGACTCAATAACATCCGGGAGCCATCTTTGAACCAGCGGGTCATATTCTTTGAGAAAGCCGCATTCAAAAGCATTCTTAATCGCTTTCTCAAGTCTCTCAAAAACAACGCAGGCATCTTCTTCTCCGTTTTCTTGAAATACTGCTATTACTGTTTGCCAGTCTCTGCCGCAACTAAGACACATCTTGTAGTTGTCAAAAAATGGTTCCCCCCAGACTGGATCAAGCCACTTGCCGACAAAATAAAGATATCTTGATCTAATTGGAATCGTCCTTCTACATTCACAGCATTCATGTTCTTTTCTTGCTTTTCGTTCTTCTTTTTTCCAGAATTCAGGGATATATTCCTCGCTACCCCGCCAATACATTTCAACTTCACATGGTTTGTTAGATAGATCTACGCCCATTTTCTTAACCCTCCTTAGTTTATTCGATAGATCTACGCCCATTTTCAATTTTTAAGGGTGCAATCTTCTTATTTAGATATAAAATATTCTATAAAAAAAATCAAGGCCTCCGAGTCGTAAAATTTGCGACTCCGAGGGACGGACGACGTTAGAATCTATCTGGAATAAAAAAACTCCGCAAATAAGAACAACTAAAAAGTAAGTTTTCCCCCTAATTGAATTAACTCTTCTTCTTTGGCTTGAGTATTGTCATGGGTTGCATAAACGCTTTCAACGATCTGGAGCCTCATATGTTTACAAAAACCCTCTAATGCTCTTATGCATCCTTTTACAGAATTATCATCGCCATTCCCAACTGTAACTAAGGCCACTTTTTTACCTTCTAATTTTCTAGCAGCATAAAAGGGCAGGCATCTATCAATGAAATTCTTCATTATTCCGGTAACATTATCAAAATAAGTTGGACTTCCCAAAACAATGATATTTGCCTCTGATAATTTCTTATATATTTCCTGCATATCGTCATTGATAATACAATTATTAGTTCCAGAGCATTTTCTACAGGCATTACAGGGTTGAATTTTTTTATCTTTCAAAAGAATTAATTCGTACTTTTGATTAGTTGCGTCAAGAACTGTCCTCAACATATAATTTGTATTTTTGTCTCTGGGGCTTCCAGATATACCAATTATTTTCATGCTTTCATTTTAGCAAAAAACCGCCTTCTTGGCGATATGGAATAAATACTATATTAATCCTGCAAAAAAAGTAACTAATAACGGAACCAAAAAAGTAATAATAACTCCGCTAATTATTGAAATCAGTCCAACTGTTTTTGAAGTAAATCTAACGATTACAGGAAGGGTCGTATCCATTGATGTTGCTCCACCGGCCGCAATCGGCGATAGCTGGCTTTTCTTCGAAATAAAAGGAGTAATGATAATTGTCAAAATTTCTCTTATAATATTCGACAGGAATGCCATTGTTCCCAATTCACTACCAACCATTTGAGTTAAAATTATACTTGATAAAGTATAATAACCCATTCCCGAAGCTATCGCCAATGATTTAAAAATAGAAAAGTTTATAAAGAAACTCAATAATAATCCCCCGGTCAAGCTCCCCGCAATTATGACTGCAGGAATAAGCAATATTCTAAAGCCCATTTTTTTAAGCCCGAATATGGCTTTCTTATTAGTTCCAATATCAATTCCAACAAGAAACAATAAAATAATTAGCAGAAACCTCAAGATTGAGTCTATGTAATTAATTAAACCAGGAGGGGTCAAATTAAAGAAAGCCATTCCTATCCCAATAACCAATGCAGATAAAATTAAGACTATCATTTTAATCTCGTTATTTTTGTTTTCTCTAAAATAATTACCCCAGCAATACTTCCAATAATTGTAAAGATTGAAAACAATATTGCGTATCCACCAATTTTAGGCAAATTCTGGAAAATAGATTTGTTTAAACCGACCGCTAATCCCATAAAAAAAATCAATAAGAAAATTACAACAGTATAACTCCTTTCAAGTAAAATTTTCTGAGATTCTTTCAGTTTAATTAAACAACCTATAATGATTCCGCCAATCAACGATAAAATAATATCAATCATAGTATATTAGGTATTTTAACACAAAACCCCGAGAAAACTTTCGGGGCGGCTCGGTCACAAGAACCGAGCACAAGCCTACTCCAGGGATGGTACAATATTAGAACTTGGTTTTTGGAAGGATTTGGGATTGAAAAATCAACTTTAATTCCTTTGGCTAGATGATTTTAGAAGCTATTTTAAAGAAAAAATAGTTAAACAGCTTCCATGGTTGAAGGAGGTTTCGGAGTTATATTGTAGGTTACACTTACTACACCAAGAATTTCAGTTGTTATTTTTTGAGCTAATTGCTCCAAAGTATTATAAGGCAATCTAGTCGGAATTGCTGTTCTTGCGTCAATGCTATCCCAGCACCTAAGTTCGATTTGGAAACCGAAGTCTCTTTTTCCGTTTCGTATCCCCGTAACTCTATCATTATGTAAAATTGCCATATACTGAAAAGAATTAGTATTGCTTAACTCGTTTTCAATAATAGCGGTGGCCTTTCTTACAACCTCTATTCTTTCGGGGGTTACTTCTCCAATTACTCTTGCAGCCAAGGCTGGACCACAAAAGGGCATTCTATTATATATAGATTCTGGCAATCCAATTGCCTCAGCTACCTTTCTTACTCCATCCTTTCGAAGCTGTATTAAAGGTTCTATAATCTTATATCCAAATACTCTTTCGGGATCAATGCCCAGTTGTTCAAAAACATTATGCTGTCTCTTGATGCTAGCGATAGTTTCATCTATGTCAGTTAAAATAGTTCCTTGTAGAAGATATTTAGCATCGTTTTCTATTACAAGCTTACCAAATACATCTTTATAAAATGTTTGGGTAATAGCTTCTCTTTTTTCTTCTGGGTTTCTTATGTCTTTTAAGGCACTAAAAAATTTTTCTTGAGCATTAATTATCTCCACCTGAACACCCAAGCTCTTAAAGGCTGAAGCAATCTGCTGAGGTTCATTCTGTCTCATTAATCCATTGTCAATAAAATATGTCTTAAGTTTATCGCCTAAGGCTTTGTGACCCAACATTGTCACGGTTGAAGAGTCAACACCACCAGACAAAGCGTTAATGGCCAAATCATTCCCCATAATAGAAGAAATCTCTTCTATCTTTTCTCTTATAAATTCCTTGGGGTCTAAATTTTCTATTTTGATTTCTTTAATTTCCATTATCCTATTCTACCAAAAAACCGCCTTCTTGAGAAAGCGGCGGGAAATTGGGGCTCCGGGGGACGGACGACGTTAGAACCTGTTTACAATATCACTATCTATTATTTTAATCCCTAAAATCAAATAGCTCGTCAATCGTTGTTTTCAACGCTTTGACTACGTCGTGAGCAAGATTAAGAGACGGGTTGTATTTGTTCTGCTCTAAATAAACGATCGTTTCCCGCCTTACGCCGACTTTCTTTGCCAGATCTTCCTGGGTCAAATCATATTTTGCCCTGAATTCTTTTATCCTGTTTTTCATGGTGGATTAAATTAACTTGCCTTTTTTATCGTAATAAAACCAAAATATAAAAAAGAAAATTGCCATGCCGGCGATCCCGCCGCCCACAGTCTGACCAGCATCTAGTTTTTCCCCACCGAACAATACTCTAGCAAAAAAGGGTTCAAACCAGGAAATCGCAAGCAGCCAGTATAACGAAAAATAAAAACTTTTGGCCGCGGCCTGCGTTATGACCTTTTTGGATCTTTCGTCTTCCATAGGCATGCCTTCTTTTACGTCTTTGTATCTTTTACCAATGAAAAACATCATAAAAATAATAACAATCAATGGAATTAAAATGGGAATTAACCCTCTAGGAGTTGCTTCTTTTTTTATAAGGGCCGTGTATCCGTATAATGCCAAGGCAATCAGTAGTAAAATTGTTCCCGTCGTTATTAAAATTAAACGGATTTTATCTTTTTTCATATTTTTTAATCAATTTAGTTATTTAATTGTAACATTATGTTATATCGACCTAACTTAATGTTATATTATTCTAATATATTGTCAAGAGCATTTATCCACAGATATAAAAATATTAAAAAACCGCCTAAATAAATAGGCGGAAAATTATGGTTTACACTGAGCTTGTCGAAGTGCTCCCCCGACGCCAGCTGGCGGAGGGACGATGTTAGACCCTGTTTTTAATAAACTTTATTTATGCTTTCTTTTGTTTGCCTTGGCTTCAAGCATAAGCCGCTTTATTTCTAATCGCTTCTTGGTTTTATGGGAATGTGTTTTTCTATGTTTATCTAGTCCCGTGCTTCTTTTTGCCATATATGTGTTTTATTAATTAGTTAATTATTCTCTAAGCATAACAGAAAGTACTGACTAAGGAAAGTGTTCCTGTTGGCTCCAGGGATGGGATTCGAACCTTTAGGTTAGCTTTTCGCTAAATTGAAGGTTTTAAGGTTTAATCCCAGATATTTATCGGGAATTATTTTTTTAATCGCTTTTTCAATAGAACTCGGTTTAATCGGAATTAGTCCTTTAAAAACAGCCAAGCTCATTAAATAGATCCCAGAGACCACGTCACTACCAAGTTTTTCTTTACAGATTTCCGATGCCGAAATCAGATTAATGTTCTTACTAATCTTCTTTAAGCTGTCTAAAATTTCTTTCTCGGCCAGATTTTTTACCAAGGGAATAGGGATAATATGTCTGTTGATTAAAAGCTTTGTTTTTTGATTGGCGAAATTGACTGCCCGCAAAGTTTCCTGCATTTCCAGTCCCAAAACCAAATCAGCTCTTCCTTGAGGTATTAAGGGAGAGTAAACTTTCTTGCCAAGCTTGATATGAACCTCGACAGAGCCACCTCTTTGAGATAAGCCGTGAAGCTCAGAAGTCTTTATGTCAAGCCCTTCAAATAAAGCAGCTTCAGCAATAATCTGCAAAAGAGTGATTAATCCTTGCCCACCTGTACCAACTATTACCATATTAAATTGGTCTACCCCGTTAGAAGTTTGCATATGTATTATCCGCCCAAAAAGACTGGAAGGTTCTTTTTTGGCACGAGTTTAACAAAATAAAGTAATTGTTCAAGTTTTAACATGTTTGACCCCGGCAAACTTCTAACGGGGCTTATTTTTTTATCTGAATACATGCTCTTTTAGAAATTATTACTGAAACCTCCGGTTTCTCTAAAAATTCTTTTACGGTTTGAACAAATTCTTCCTGATTTACGGGGTCAAGCGTTTTTACGTATTTCACCCCGCAACCCCTGACAATATTTTCAATATTAATTCCGTTGGGAGTGACCGGAGCGCCAGGATGAGGCTGGTGGCCGGTCATAGCAGTCGTTTCGTTATTCAAAATTATTATTAAGGGATTTGATTTATTAAAAACAGTATTAATTAAAGGCGGAATACCGGAATGAAAAAAAGAGGAATCGCCGACAAAAGCAATTACCTTTTGTCCGGTAGATTTTTTAATTCCGTGAGCGATACCGACTGAAGAACCCATACAAGATAAATAATCCTGAAGGTCAACCGGCGGGTTACCAAAGAGCATATAGCAGCCAATTTCTCCTCCAAAAATAACATTTTTTGTATCAACTGCCTTTTTTACAGCTGAAATAACCAGCCAGTAAGGGCAGCCGGGACAAAGCTGAGGAAAACGTTTAGGAGCTTGTATTTTTAATTTAACAGATGGCATTTTGTATTTTCTGTTTGTAAATTTAGCAACAGCCGAGGTGACAATCCCGGGTTTTAATTCGTTGACTTCGGAAATTAACTTTTTACCAACCACTTCTAATTTACAATTTACTTCTTTAGCCAATATCTTGACTTCTTTTTCTAAAAATGGCTCTAATTCTTCAACTATCAAGATTTTCTTAAGCTTTTGATCGCTAAGAGTAAAGCCCTCATCTCTAGCCTTGCCTCTCTGGCGAGAGGCTCGGCTAATAAAGTTTTTAATTTTCTTTTCTGGCAAAGGATAAAAAAATCCCAGTTTTAAAACTGGTAAATCTAAATTCAACTCCTTCAACGCTTCCATTACATATAAATAAGATATGCCCGACGTAATAATACCGTAGTTCGATTTTCTTGATGACTGTTTGTTGATATGGGATTTCTCAGCAAAATCTTTTATTTTCTCAAGTTTTTCTAAAAGTTCTGTTTTCATTTCCATAACTCTCGGGGGCAGAGTAACAAACTTTTTATAATCTTTAATAAATCTGCCTTTTGGGGTTTTTGATTTTGAGAATTGGACTTTATTCAAGGTTACTATGCCTCTTTGATGAGCCACCCTGGTGGTCGTTCTTATCATTACCGGAATTTTAAACTTTTCTGAAATCTGGAAACCTAATTTAACAAAATCCTTACATTCTTGCGGATCGGCCGGCTCTAAGGTTGGAATATGCGCCAAATAAGAAATCCCCCTGGTATTCTCTTCTGATTGAGCTGAACTGTGACAGGAAGGATCATCAGCAGATATTATTACTGTCGGAGCTTTAGTTCCCGTATAGACAAAAGGGAGTAAGGCGTCTAAGGCAACATTTGTCCCGAAATTTTTCATGGCCATCAAAGTCTTCAGTCCGGAAAAAGAAGCACCGATAGCTGCTTCTAAAGCTACTTTTTCATTGGTAGAGAATTCAAAATAGACCCCGGTTTTAGGGGCAATTTTAAAGAAAGTGTTGCCAATTTCTGAAGAGGGGGTTCCGGGATAAGTAGAAACAAACTGAACGCCCGATTCGAGGGCGCCCCTGACAATCGCTTCATTTCCAAGTAAAATGATTTTTTTTCCTGATTTGTTAGATAAGAGTTCCTCCATACAATATTTATATTTTACTCTACCGTTACTGACTTGGCAAGATTTCTTGGCTTGTCTATGTCACAACCGAGCAATGTGGCTATATAATAAGCGAAAAGGTGCAAAGGAATAATAGCCAAAATAGGAGTGAGCATTTCTAAGGTTTTCGGAATATAGACGACGTCATCGGTTATCTTTTTTATTTCCTCATTCCCCTGAGTAGCTATGGCAATAACTGGACCCTTCCTGGCTTTAATTTCTTGAATATTAGAAAACATCTTTTCATAAACCGAATCTGAAAGACAAACTGCCACGGTTGGGAAATTCTCATCTATCAAAGCAATCGGACCGTGTTTTAGTTCGCCCCCTCTAACTCCTTCAGCATGCAAATAAGAAATTTCTTTTAATTTTAACGCCCCTTCTAAAGCAATAGGATAGTTATATTTTCTACCGATAAACCAAAAATTTTTAAAATCTTTATATTTTTCAGCTATTTCCTTTATTCGGGGGGATTGTTTCAAAACCTCTCGGGCCAAGTCTGGTAATTTCTTAAGTTCAGAAACGATCCTTTTCCCAGTTACCAAAGACATCTCTCTTTGTCTGCCCAAATATACTGTTAATAATGCCAAAGAAGTTAATTGTCCAATAAATGCTTTAGTAGAAGCAACAGCAATTTCGGGGCCTGAATAGGTGTAAAAACCGGCATCTGTCTCTCTGGCTTGAGTTGAACCTACAACGTTAGTAATTCCGATTGTTAAATTTCCCTTCTTTTTAGCTTCTTTTAAAGAAGCTAAGGTATCGGCTGTTTCTCCAGATTGGGAAACAAAAATAACCGCCGTATCTTTACTCAAAATTGATTTTCGGCAACGAAATTCCGAACCCAAATCTACTTCAGCCGGAATGCCGGCATATTCTTCAAACATATATCTGCCAACCTGCGTAGCATAACCTGCCGTACCGCAAGCAACCAAAACTAAACGGTTCATTCTTCTTAATCTCTCTGACAGGCTGTCCAAACTTCCCAGTTTTACCGCCCCATCTTCTTCTAATAATCTACCCCTGATGGCATTTTCAATCGCTTCCGGTTCTTCCATAATTTCTTTTAACATAAAGTGTGGATATTCGCCCCTCTGAGCTTCTTCTAACTCCCATTCTATTTCCTCTGGTTGTTTTTCTTTGAGAATAAAAAAATTATCCGGCGTAACAGTGGCTATTTCTCCATCGTCAAGATAAATGACTTTTTTAGTATGCGCAATAACAGCAGCTGGATCAGAGGCAACCAAAAATTCATTTTCTCCCAAGCCTAAAAGTAGAGGGCTGCCCAATTTAGCAGCAATAATTTTATTTGGGTCTTTTTTAGACATGACAATCAAACCATAAGTTCCTTTAAGGCGACTGAGAGCTTTTCTGACAGCTTCTTCTAAATTTCCCTGAAAAAATTTCTCAATGAGATGAACTACTACTTCGGTATCAGTGTCTGAAGAAAATTGATGCCCCTCCTTAAGCAATTCTTTTTTCAACTCAACATAGTTTTCAATAATACCATTATGAACTAAATAGATATTCTTTTGACAATCAAAATGAGGATGGGCATTATTTTCGGTTACTCCTCCATGAGTCGCCCAGCGAGTATGTAAAATAATGGGGTTCGCAAAAACGGAAGTATAATTATTATTTACCTTTTTTTCCAGATTAATAATTTTCCCTACTGCTCTCTGACAAATAATCTCTTTTTTCTTTCCGTCCCAAAAGGCAAAACCGGCGGAGTCATAACCGCGATATTCCAGTCTTTTTAGGGCTTCTAATCCCAACTTAAGGGTATTCGGATTTTCTTTTTTTGAGATATAACCGACTATACCACACATATTTTATTTATATGACGACGTTGATTAACTTACCGGGAACAAAAATAATTTTTCTGATTTTTTTGCCAGATATCCTATTTTTAATCTTTTCTTGAGAGATTGCAAGGGTACGCGCTTTTTCTTCAGAAATATTAGCCTCGACTTCAATTTTATCTCTAACCTTACCATTAATCTGAATAACCAAGGTTATCGTTTCCTCCTTAATTAATTTAGAGTCATATTCGGGCCATTTTTGAAAAGCGATGCTTTCTTTCTGACCCAATAAGCTCCAAAGTTCTTCTGAAATATGAGGCGCTAAAGGATAGAGCAAGGTCAACATGCATTCAAGTGTTTCTTTCCCAACTTCTTCCTTTCTTTCCTGGCATAAATTAATAAATTCCATAAAAGCGGCTACGGCCGTATTAAATTTTGTTGCTTCTAAATCTTCATCTATTTTTTTATTTAGTTTGTGTATGGCTCTTAAAATTTCTGGACTACTTTTCTTGTTTTCGGCGCACTGAGAAACCAGCCGCCAAACCTTCTCCAAGAATCTATAAACCCCTTTTACTCCCTGGGTACTCCAGGTAATCGCCTGATCGAAAGGTCCCATAAACATTTCATAAACCCTTAAGGTATCAGCACCATATTTATTGACGATTTCATCGGGATTAATGGTATTACCGAAAGATTTTGACATTTTTCTGCCGTCTTCGGCTAGAACCATACCATGAGAGGTTCTTTTTTGATATGGTTCGGGCTGCGGGACTATTTTAATATCGTAAAGAAATTTATAGATAAAGCGAGAATACAATAAATGTAAGGTGGTGTGCTCCATACCGCCGTTGTACCAATCAACCGGTAACCAGTATTTTATTTTCTTTTTATCGGCTAACTCTTTATTATTATCGGGGTCGGTATAACGAAGAAAATACCAATTTGAACCCGCCCAATTGGGCATAGTATCCGTTTCTCTTTCAGCCTTGCCTCCACATTTGGGACATTTAGTATCAACCCACTCAGAAACAGCGGCTAAGGGAGATTCACCAGTCCCGGTTGGCTGATATTTTTCAACATAGGGCAGCTCGACCGGCAAATCTTTCTCTGGTACGGGGACAGTGCCGCATCTCTGACAATGAATAATCGGAATTGGCTCGCCCCAATAATGCTGACGGGAGAAAACCCAGTCTCGCAGTTTATACTGGACTTTTTTCCTGCCAAGACCTTTTTTTTGTAGCCAATCTGTAATTTTTCCAATTGCTTCTTGGGAAGATAATCCATTGAACTGGCCGGAATTGACCAACTTCCCATAATCTACAAAAGCCTCTTTAGAAATATCACTACCAGAAATAACTTCTCTGATTTCTAAATCATATTTCTTAGCAAAATCGTAATCCCGGTAATCGTGGGCCGGAACTACCATCACGGCCCCCCCACCATAAGTAAATATTACATAATCTCCTATCCAGATTGGAATTTTTTCAGAATTTCCAGGATTAACACAATAAGACCCCGTAAAAACTCCAGCTTTCTCCTTTTCTAATTTTTCTCTTTCAAAATCACTCTTCTTTTTAGCTTCAGTAATGTATCTTTCGGCTTCTTCTTTTTGTTCTAACCTGATTAGTCTTCCAACTAAAGGGCTTTCTGGAGAGATAACCACTGCCGTTACGCCAAAAAGAGTATCAGTTCTGGTAGTAAAAACCTGAATTACCTCTTTTGAATCTTCAATCCTAAAATCAATTTCTGTACCACGGCTTTTACCTATCCAATTAATCTGCTGGGTCTTAATTTTATCTAAATAATCAACTTTTTCTAAGTCTTCTACCAGTCTGTCAGCATAAGCTGTAATTTTCAACATCCATTGTTTCAGAACTTTTTTCTCTGCGGTAGTTCCGCAACGCTCACAAGCACCCCCTACTACTTCTTCATTGGCTAATCCAATTTTGCAGGAAGGACACCAATTAACCGGTATTTCGGCCTGATAAGCTAAACCCTTTTCAAAAAGTTTAAGAAAAATCCATTGGGTCCATTTGTAGTATTTAGAATTGGTAGTATTAATCTCTTTCGACCAATCAAAAGAAAGACCTAAGGATTTTAACTGTCTTTTAAAGTTAGTGGTATTTTCTTCGGTTACTTTTTTAGGATGAATGCCGGTTTTGATAGCGTAGTTCTCTGTTGGCAAGCCAAAAGCATCCCAGCCGATAGGAAACAAAACGTTATATCCTTCCATTCTCCTTTTACGAGCTATCGCATCTAAGGCTGAGTAGCCCCGGGCGTGGCCGACATGGAGACCGTCACCCGAAGGATAGGGAAATTCAACTAAAATATATTTTTTAGGTTTTTTAGAAAAATCCTCTGCCCGAAAGAGATTATTCTTTTCCCAATAATCCTGCCACTTTTTCTCAAATTCCTGTGGATTATAACTCATATTGTTTTAATTTATTCTTAAGACATGTCAAACTTGAGCATTTTTTAAAGCAGCCTTACAAAGACAATTTCTTTCTTTCTTAATTTTAGGAATAGCGGTCTGCAAAAGTTTTTTAATTTTTTCTATATTTCCCCTCATTGTTCTTAATATCTCTTGAAATTCTACGGGACGCTCAGCCCAAACATCAAAATCGCTAATCATCGCTAAAGACAAATAGCAAATTTCCTGCTCTCTGGCCAAAATTGCTTCAGGAATTAGAGTCATTCCAATAACATCGGCGGAATTTCTGAAAAATTTCGATTCAGCTCTAGTTGAAAACCTTGGCCCCTCAATACAAATATAAGTTCCCTTTTGATGCACTGGAATTTTTAGTTTTTTCGCTTCTTTACAAAATAAATTTCTCAATTCAGAACAAAATGGGTCAGCTAGGGAAACATGAACTGCTTCCTTATCGTAGAATGTATATTCTCTCTTTTTAGTAAAATCAATAAATTGATCGCAAATAACAATATCTCCTGGTTTAAAACTCTTCCTCAAAGAACCGACGGCACAAATTCCAATTATCCTCTCTATCTGTATTTTTCTTAAAGCCCAGATATTAGCTTTTTGAGGAACTTTATGAGGAGGGAATTGATGAGATTTCCCATGTCTTGCCAAAAAGGCAATTCTTTTACCCACAAAATCTCCAATTTCAATAGGAGTCGAAGGGTACCCAAAGGGAGTTTTAATTTTTATTTCTTTCTCCTTTTTGAAAATCTTCGGGTCATAAATCCCGCTCCCTCCAATAATGGCAATTTTGGGATTAGATTTTAAATAATTTTTTGGCATTTTCGGTAGTTATTTTAGATATTTCTTCATAGCCTATACTCTTAATCTGGGCAATTTTTTCAGCTATATATCTTACGTATATAGGTTCATTTCTCTTAACTCCAGCTGATGGAGGTGTTAAATAAGGACAATCAGTTTCAATTAGAATTTTATCTAAAGGCGTTTTCTCTATTATATCATCTAAATTCATTTTAAAAATTATCCCGTTGAATCCTAAATAAAGACCCATTGCTAAATATTTTTCTGCCTGGTTCCAAGTACCAGTAAAACAGTGTACCACTCCTTTCAATTGTTCGCTGCCCGCTGCCTTCCATTTATTAAGGGTTTCTATTAAGTCTTTATGTGCCATACGGCAATGGAAAATTATTGGCAAATGTAGCTCCTTTGCTAACTCTAATTGCTTTAAAAAAATTTCTTTTTGTTCTTTCTTAAAAGAGGCGTATTCCTCTTTATGATCCAGTCCGATTTCTCCGATGGCTACAACCTTGGGTGATTGAGTTAGTCGCTCATATTTTTTATAATCGAATCCGTCTCGAGCATAAATGGAATGGAGTCCGATAGCGGCATAAACCCCTTTTCCGTATTTTTCAGCGAGCTCAATCGCTCTTTTACTGGTCGAGTATTGAGAACCAACATTAATAATCCATGTGTCACTATCTAAAGACCGACGAATCACTTCGTCGGCATCATCTTTATACGCTTCAAAATTTACATGAGCATGAGTGTCAATCATTAAAATAAATTGAAAATTTATTGAATTGAGAAATGAATTTTAGTCCATCAGCATAAGTTAAACCCTTGGGAATAAAGGATGGCTTTTTTTAGTTTTTAATTGTTTTATTATTTTTTCTGAAGTTTCGGGTAAGAATGGCTCTAATAATTTTGCTATTTCTAAGATTGCCAGTAACAAATCGCTAATAACCATTTTTTGCTTCTTGCCTTCTTTCCAGGGATGCTCTTTTTCAATATATCTGTCACAAAAACTAACCAGACCCCAAGTCGCAACCAACGCTTCGTTAAACCTGAATTCTCTAAAAACTTTTTTATATTGCTTTTGAGTGTTTTTTATAGCTGATTTTAAATTTTGACTTGTAATCTTAGCTTCTGCATTTTGAGCTTTGAATTTGGCCTCCAGGGTGATAACCCTGGCTACCAAATTACCAAGCCCGGAAGCAAGATCTGAGTTATAGCGCCCTTCAAATTTCTGCAGCGTAAAGTCTCCGTCTTCTGTCGACGGAATTTCCCTCAAAAGAAAATATCTTACGGAATCGGTACCGTATTTATCCACTAACTTAAAGGGGTCAACAACATTCCCCAAGCTCTTTGACATTTTCTGACCGGCAACCGTAATAAATCCGTGGACAAAAATAACCTTAGGCAACGCTAAACCTAAAGAAAGGAGCATGCCGGGCCAAATGAGGCAATGGAATTTTTGGATATCCTTACCAATGCATTGTACATTCGCCGGCCAACATCCCGGAGCTCCGGAAAGATAATTCGTTAAGGCATCCGCCCAACAATAAACAGTGTGGTCATCGTCGTCAGGAACAGGAATTCCCCATTTTAAGTCTTTTCTCGGCCGAGAAAAGCTAATATCTTCCAATCCCTGTTTAGCAAAACTTAACATTTCATTTTTTCGAGACTCAGGAATTATTTTGATTTCGCTATTTTTGATAATTTTTTTTATTTTTTCTGAATATTTGGAAAGTCGGAAGAAATAATTTTCTTCTTCGACTTCTTCCGGTTCTTTCTGATGAATGACGCACCTCCTTTCTTTTAAATCTTTTTTTGTAATAAACGCTTCGCAGCCCACACAATATAATCCTTTGTATTTCTTCTTATAGATATCGCCTTTTTTCTTTAGTCCCAGCCAGATTTTTTTGACAACGGGCCAGTGGCGTTTTTTGTCAGTCGTCCGAATAAAATCATTGTTAGAGAGATTTAAAATTTTTGTTAGTGCCTTAAATTGACTGGCAATCTCGCTACTGAATTTTGCCGGCGATTTACCAATTTTTTCTGCCGCTTCGGCCACTTTTCTTCCGTGTTCATCGGTTCCGGTTAAAAAAAAGACGCCTCCACCCGATATCCGATGATATCGGGCCAAAACATCTGCCTGAACTAATTCTAAAGCAAACCCGAGATGGGGCGACATATTAGCATAGGCTATACTGGTTGTAATATAAAACTTTTTTTTCAACATCTTCCAAAAATTACAACAAATTCTCCTTTTATTATATCCTTTTCTATCTGTTTTATCACTTCTTCGATCGTTCCGCGGTAAATCGTTTCAAATTTTTTGGTTAGTTCCCGACAAACCAATATTTTAGGTTCTGGGTTACAGGTCCTAGCCTCTAACTCTAATTCTTTTAATGTTTTTATGATGCGATGGGGCGACTCATAAAAAATTACTGGATATTTTGAGCTTATTATTTCCTCAAAAAATTTCTTTCGCTTTTTCTTGGTTGGCGGGAATCCTAAAAATAGAAACCTATCCATGGGAAAACCGGAAATGCTAGCCGCCGAAGTAATAGCGGAGGAACCGGGAATCGGTACAATTCTAACTTCAGTGCCCAATTTCTTAGTCGCTTCTTTAATTAATAAATTCCCTGGATCAGAAATTCCTGGAGTTCCGGCGTCAGAAACTAAGGCCAAGTTTTTACCTTCTTTCAAAAAGTCAATAACCTGTTCAATCTTCTGGATTTTTGAGTGTTGGTGATAACTTAAGGTTGAAGTCTTTATCCGGTAATGATCTAATAATTTCTTAGTTATTCTCGTATCTTCGCACAAAATTAAATCAACCTCCGTTAAGGCGCGGAGGGCTCGCTGTGAAATATCCTCTAAATTTCCAATAGGAGTGGCAACAATATAAAGAATACCCATCTTGACTTACCAAATTATACTTTTTTTACGACTACCCGATGGGGCCGGCTGGCTAGAGGACGAAATTTCGCCCTCTTTTCTTTTTTTTAAATAGTCTCGAGTAAATTCAAAGATAATACCAGCTAAAGGAATGGCTAAAATTGCCCCTAAAATTCCCCAGAACTTCCCGCCAATCATCAAGGCAATCAAGACTAAAGCCGGGGACAAGCCGATAAATCTTTTAGTCAAAAGTGGCGTTAAAATATTACCCTCTATCTGTTGAATGATAATAAAAACAAGTAAAACCACGACGGCTATCCAAGGCGAATCGAAGGCGGCAATTAAAGCAATAACTATTCCAGCTATTATTGGTCCGATAATCGGGATAATATCGGCGACACCAGCGAATAAAGCAAGAATAAAGGGATAATTTATGTCGCAGAGCCAAAGAGCGAGGTAAGACATAATGCCAACAAAAAGACAAGCTAAAATCCGCGCTCCAAACCAGCCCGAAACTTTTAACTGACAAGACTTCCAAATATTCAAGACTTCTTCTTCTTGCTTTTTAGGAAAGAGGGTTCTAATCGCCCTTTCCATCCCTTTTTCTTCTAAAGAGATAAAAATTGCCAGAATAAAAATAGTAATTGTAGTGAAAATTCCGCCAAAAATAGAAACTATGGCAGAAATAATGCTTTCCGAAGCTTGGACTAATCCCGCTCGGAAACTCTGCGTAAAAACATCAAAACTATCAGAAGCTTCAAGCCCTAGCTCCTTTAAAAGAGGGGAGAATTTTTCAAAATATTGTGGGATATGCTCGGCAAAGCCCTGAATTTGAGTAATAAAAACCGGGGCAATCAAGTAAATTAAAATTCCTAAAGCCCCGAAAACAAAAATAAAAACAAAAATAGTAGCCGCTGTCCGAGGGACCCTTCTTTTTTGTAAAAAATCAATCGCCGGTGTCAATAAAACTGAAATAATCAAAGCGAAAATAAGCCAAATTAAAATATCTTTAACCAAATAAACCATATAAAAACCGAGAGAAGCAACTCCAATTTTCAGAAGCGTTCCCCAAGAGATATCTAGAATTTTTTCATTATTCATGAAAGATTTAATTCTCAATTATCAATTTACAATTTTTAACAAATGTTCTAATTTAATAATCGTTGAAATTTTGTCTTATCCTTAAATGGTCCAATCAGGGCTAAATTCAGTTTTTCCGGTCTAAAAATGTCTTTAGCTGTTTTTAGAATATCATTTTGGGTAATTTTATCAATTTTTTTATAAATTTCTTCGGGAGTTAAAATTTCCTTTTCCAGAAGTTCTTGTCCAACATAAAAGGAAGCTAAAGCATCGGAAGTTTCTAATGACAAGGCTAATTTCCCTTTTACATTATCCTTTGCTTTTTTTAATTCTTTTTCAGGAACCTTTATCGCAGATATTTTTTTATACTCTCTTAAAATAATTTCAATTGCTTTTTCCGTCCTCTGATTATCAACACCAGCTCGCGTGACCAAAAAACCCGTATCGCTGTCTTCTTCAATATCGGTACTAATATAGTAGGCCAGGCCTAATTTTTCTCTCACTTCTACAAATAGCCTTGAACTCATCATCCCAGATCCACCTAAAATAGTACCCAATATTTCTTGAGTATGCCTTTGCGGATGTGAAACATTAAACCCTCTTACCCCAAGATAAAGATGGGTTTGGTCTATTTTTCTTTCTTCCACAAGACATCGTGGTTTTTTTTGAATCTCCATTACTTTTAATTTTTTCTCTGGTTTTCCCTTTTTTATTTTTGAAAAATATTTTTTAGCTAAACCTATTGCTTTCCCCTGATTAATGCTACCAGATAAACATAAAATTGTGTTTGAGGCTACATATTGTTTTTTTCTATAATCTGCTAATTTTTGACGGGAGAGCAAAGAGATACTTTCTTTTGTTCCGGCTACATTCCAACCTGCCGGCTGGTCACCATATAGTAATTTCGTCCACAAAAACCCGATGTAAGCCATTGGATGGTCATAAATCATATTAATCTCTTCCACTATAACTTTTTTCTCTTTTTCAATTTCTTTTTCAGGAAGAGTAGAATTTAAAAAAATATCTGAAACCCAATCCAAAGCTAATTCAAAATGAGACGCTTCCACTTTTGCAAAATAGCCAGTGAATTCTTGAGAAGTAAAGGCGTTGTAAATTCCACCTATTTTATCTAAAGGCTCCACAACGTCTACGGGCTTTGGACGTCTATCGGTCCCCTTAAAATACATATGCTCTAAGAAATGGGAAATGCCGTTTATTTTTTTTCTTTCATATTTTGAACCGGTGCCGACCAAAACCAAAACGGTTACTGCCTGGGCAGTTTCTTGAGGAACAGTAATAATTCTCAAGCCGTTTCTAAGGGTAGTTTTTTCGAACATTTACTCGCTCAATTTTTTTTCTAAGACTTGGGTTAAATCTGAAATTCTTATTCTTTCTTGCGACATTGTGTCACGATCGCGAACCGTTACATCGTCTTTTTCTAAGGTTTCGAAGTCAATAGTAATGGCGAACAAAGTGCCGATTTCATCCTGTCTGCGGTAACGTCTCCCAATTGAACCCACTTCATCGTACTGGGCCATAAAACGAGCCTTTAAAGTTTCAAAAACTTCCTTAGCTTTCTTAACCAGTTCTGGCTTGTTTTTAATTAAAGGTAGGACTACTACCTTAATCGGCGCTATTTTTTTATCTAGCTTCAAAATAATCTCAATTTCTTTGGTGGCCTTGGTAGTTTCTGTTCTGCCGCCCTGAATCTCAGCATAAGCATCGCACAAGAGTGCCAAAAGGGCTCTTTCTATTCCCATGGTTGGCTCAATAACATAAGGATAATATTTCTTTTTTGTCTCTTCGTTAAAATATTCCAAATCTTCACCGGAAAACTGACTATGTCTTTTTAAGTCATAATCTGTACGATTGGCTATGCCAGCTAATTCTGACCAGCCAAAAGGAAATTTATATTCAATATCAACTGTTCTCTTGGAGTAATGAGACAAAGACTTCTTGGAATGCTCATGACGCCTAAGATTTTCTTTTTTTAGACCTAATTCTAAAAAGAATTTTTCCCAACTATCTAACCAAACGTTAAACTGTTTTTCGTCTTGGCCTGGTTCAACAAAATATTCAATTTCGGCAATATCAAACTCTCGGGAACGAAAAGTAAAGTTGCCGGTAGTAATTTCGTTTCTAAAACAACGACCAACCTGAGCAATACCAAAAGGAATTTTTAAACGCTGAGATTCTTGGATTAGTTTAAAATCAGCAAACATAGACTGAGCAGTTTCTGGCCTTAGGTAAGTTATATGAGTCTTGTCTTCCACCGGTCCCAAAAAAGTTTTGAAAAGTAAATTAAATTGTCTGGTTGGGGTAAACTCTTTACTCTTACACTGAGGACATTCCCTTTTAGTCAATTGATCCTCTCTGAAACGATTATGACATTTCTTACATTCAATTAAAGGATCGGTAAAATTTTCAAGGTGACCTGAAGCCTCCCAGGTCTTGGGATGCATAAGAACCGTACCATCCATCAAGGCTATATCTTCTCGACTTTGAACAAATTTCTTAAGCCAGAGATTCCTGATATTATTTTTTAAAATAGCCCCCAAGGGCCCGTAATCCCAGAGGGCTTCTACGCCACCGTAAATCTCCGAGGATTGATAAATAAAACCTCGGCGCTTGCATAAAGAGACAATTTTCTTCATTAAATCAGCCATGTTATTGGACATTGCCCATTTCCTCGGTTATGGTTTCGTCATCTGGTATAGTAGTATCTATGGCCGGAGAGGTGGCTTCCAGAATTCGATCAGTCCAGCTATCTTCGCCAGTTATTGTGGCTGTATTAATAATTTTCGGAGTCTGGCCTCGCTGAGATTGATTAGGGGTAAGAGAAACCTGAAAAGCAATATTTTTACTCGGGGTAAAGACACCGCTTCCTCTTTCTAGATCACCAACCGACCAGATAATTTCTCTTGATTGTGAATCAAAGGAAAATTTCGTGGTCTCATCTTCGGGAAAAATTTTCCCGGTTAACTGAGCTCCCAGGGGCAAAATGGCTTTTACTTTGATGTCTTTTACCAGGGAATAATAATTTTTTACTTGCCAGATAATGGTATAGGTTGTGGCTTCGCCTACCCGGGGCGGAATTGGTCCTCTATTCCCGAAAACCTCATCCTGAAAAAATCCTTTCTGAGCTATCTCTACTTTTGAGCTGATTTTGGTGATAAACTCCTCTCTTACATCATTGATAGAAATCTTGTTTATTAAAATAGGCTTTTCGACGGGACCTAAGTCGTCTTTCACTTTTATCCAAAAATCAACTTTTCTTTCTTCCATCGGCAGTAAATATTGAAGCTGAGAAATCTTGCGCCCGTCAAAGATTACGGAGCTTGAACCAGGCTCAGCTTGCCCCAAATCAGATCTAATGGTTTCTGAGTCAAAGGCTTCTCCTTCCAGCTGGCTAATTATAAATATATCATTCAGAATATTTTCGCCAATATTCTTAAAGTAAATCTCATAATGCAACCAATCGCCGGGCCGGGCCGTATATTGAGGGTTTCTGTTAATTTCTTGCCTGATATAAATCAATGGCTTTATAATCTCCAGTCCTTTTTTCACTTCTTTTAGCAGAATAAACTCTCCTTCTTTGAAAATGCCCAGTTTTGCTATAAAGATTCTCGCATCGCTGATTTGACCGAAAACTTTGCCGGTAATTTCAATCTTTCCCCCCTGATTTTTATTCAAAAGCGGGATAATCCATTCATTTTTCTCTAAAGAATGGGGAGTGGACTCAATAAATTCAAATTCGGAAGGATATTCAGTCTGAACCCGTAAGTCGGTCAGCGGGTAATCAAGATTGGAAAAATAATTTATTCTAAAGGTAAAGTTTTTTGTCGATTCAATCTTTGACGGCAGGTCAAGTTCAAAGGTAATAGGGACCGAGTCAATGATTGTAGTAAAAGTGGTCTCCGATTCATATCGGGCTGTCAAATTTTTTGGCCGATAACTCAAATTAGCCTTGGCTGTTATATTTTCTCCTTCTCTGCCCAACAGTCTGGCCTTAAAAGAAGTGGTTTTTTCCGTACCGGGATAAATATCGTCTAAAACTATTTCCTGCCGCAATGGTTTATTATCGGAAACAAGGGCCTGTTTCGGATATTCAAAAATCAATCGCGGCTCTTCGAGGCAGACCGCTCCGTTATTCTTATATTTGACGACATATTCAACTTCTTCTGAAAATTCTACTTCTCTTTTACTTAAAATCTCCAGACTTAAAACTTCTTTAGAAAAAGCCTGTCTTTGCCACAAATAGCCGATGATACCCATCAAAACAGCTAAAATTATAATTGCTAAAACTAGTCTATTACGCATACCTCTTTATTATACCACTGAGAGATATTTTTTAACAATCTTAGATGGACAGGCGTAATTTTCAATTTTAATAAGACCTGCCAATCGTTCTTTATGATAATTTTTAAAATCTTAGCAAGGTCGGCGTCAATTTGCCTTCCGCAGATAGAGTCGGTCCACAGCTCCGGCTGATAACCAAGAAAGGAAACAAGATTCCAAAAGAAATAATAGTATAAAATTTCTAATTTTACCTCAGTAGTTTCTAATTTATTTAGTTTTCTAAACGTCTCCTTTAATAAACGCCAAATTTTTTCGTCGGACTCTGGGTCTTTAACCAAATTATCTAAAATCCCAGAAATTTTATAAGCGATTTTTAATCTTTTTAAATCGGTTTTAATATTTGCGAATTTTTCAATTAAGATGGCGTCCGTTAAAGTTTTGTAAGTTTTCCCTTGAATAAATTCAATTTCCGATAGGTAAAAAATCTCGGCTCCTGCCCTTAATTTTGAAGAAATTTTCCTAATTGCCTTTCCTAAAATCTTTAATTTCCCAAAATCTCTCGTGTAAATAGTAAATAATAAATCCGCATCGCCCCGATCCTCTTTTTTAAGGATTAATCCCTGGGTTCGGTAATGGACGAACATTTATTTTTTTAGAGATTTTCCTAAAGATTTTTCTAGCATTTTAAGCATGCCCTTTCTCTCTCCTTCGCTTTTAATTCCATATTTTTCTTTAACCTTTACTAGGGATGATTCTTTGATTTCTTTGTATTTTTCTTTAGCTTCACTCGTTTGAAAATGAATATCGGTACCTTTAGTAATATTTTCCCATACTTCAGTTCTTCTTTTTTCGGGAATTTTTGTAAGGTTGTATGCTTCGTTTCCCTTTACCCAACGCTTTCCTGTTTCTTGAGTAACATAGGGCCTGCCTTTAAACAGCGAGGTGTCTTTTTCCTCTTCTTTAGGAGGTGACGCTTTCTCTTGTTTTCCTATATTTTCTTTAATAAATGATTGTTGTTTTTCGGAAATAGCCATATTTTAATTTTTTTTAATTGCTAACCATAGTTTTTGCTGGTCGACCATAGCCTCTTTTTCAACAGCAAAAACCTCTTTTCCTTTTTCTTTTTGTACAAAATTGCTAATTTTGCCTTCTATAAAAATGAAATTTTTATTTTTCTCCAAGATTTTACTTAATTCATCCGGGCCAAAATAATTTACTGAAATCTTGTCTTTTGGTCTAAAGCCGGCGATTTTTCTCATTTCTTGAATCTGCCGGATAACTTCCCTGATTATTCCTGCTTCTCTCAATTCCGGAGTAATTTCAGTATCTAGTTCTACCTCTCCTTTAATTTTGGGGTCAAAAATTATTTCCTTGACATTAACTTCTTCTTTAATCAAATCTAATAATTCTGCTTCCAGCTTAAACCTTAAATCTTTAATTTTTAATTTCGCTAATGGCTGCCTAACTTTAATTTTTACCTTAGCCCTCTCAGCTAAACCTTTAGCCACCGCTTCTCTCGCCTTCTCCATTTTCTTTTCCAACACTCTATTAATCAATTTTTTATTTGCTTTCGGCCAATTATCTAAATGGACAGAGTCTTGAATTTTTGATTTTGTCTGCCTCGTCGCAAAATTTATCTGCTTCGGGGAATTTTGGATTTTTTGGTATATTTCCTCGGATAGAAAAGGAATAAAGGGAGCGGTTAGCTTACTTAATGTCAAAAGTGTATACCGCAAGGTGTTAGCGGCTTCGTCAAAGCGCTTACGCGACCTTCTAATGTACCACAAAGAGAAATCATTAATAACGAAATTTTCAATTATTCTAGCGGCCCCAGTTATGTCGTATTCATCAAGTTTTTGGGTCACCTCATGGATAACCCTGTTTAATTTTGATACAGCCCATCGCTCCAATAAGGGAACATCTGTCTCTACATTAGAAGCTGATTTAAGAGGAAACTGGCCCCTGCTGATATTCGCAATGTAAGTGTTATAAAAGGTAAAACAATTCCAAAAAGTCAAAATAAACTTCTTAAGCGCCTGGTCGACGTCTTTTTCTGAAAAAAGCTTAGAGTCGCCGGGTTGGTTAACGGTGTAAAAATACCAGCGAGTGGCGTCGGCTCCATATTTTTCAACAATATACCAGGGATCAACCACGTTTCCTTTTGATTTTGACATTTTTTCTCCTTTTTCATCCAAGACGTGACCTACCGAAAGAACATTTTTATAGGTCGGACCTTTTTCAAGTAGGGAAGAAATAGCTAATAAAGTATAGAACCATCCCCGAGTTTGATCAATTGCTTCTGAAATATAATCAGCTGGGAATTGAATTTTCTTATTAATCAAAGCTTTATTTTCAAAAGGATAGTGATATTGAGCGAAGGGCATAGCTCCGGAATCAAACCAGCAGTCAATAACCTCAGGAGCTCTCTCCATCAGGGCGTTACAGTTTTGGCAACAAAACTTTACTTCGTCAACATAAGGCCGGTGGAAATCTAACTCCATTTTTTTATTATAAGGCAAGCTCTTGAACTTAAACTTTCTCAGTTCTCCAGTTTTTATTTCTTTTTTCCTAAGGACAATTTCTGTAAGTCGTTTTAAATCGTAGCCGTAGTTTGCCTTCTCAAGTAAAGTTAAGGGTCGTTGATGACCAACAATTAAAATATTTTTTCCTTGGTATTTTTTATCAATCCGCTTTATAAATTGGTACATTCTTCTCTCTATGTCGGTATAATTTTCCCCTTCCGGAGGGGCAACCTGAAAACGTCTTGAATAATATTCTAGGGGAGAGAGCTTTTTTTCTTTGTCCCAAAATCTACCAATTTCTTTAATCGGTTTTCCGTTTAAAATTCCAACGCTGATTTCCCTAAGTTTTTTATCAAATTTCGGCTTTATTCCTAACTCCTTTCCGATAATTTCAGCAGTTTGTTTTGTTCTCAAAAGGTCTGACGAAAAAATTAAGTCAATGTTTTCGTTCTTTAATTTTTGGGCAACCGCCTTGATTTGATTCTCTCCTTCCTTAGTCAAGGGAAAGGACCTTTTTTCTGGCCAACAAACGACGATATCTTCTAAGTTACCAGGATACGTTCCGTGCCTTAAAAGAAAGTATTTATTTTCGCTGAATTTTTGTGATACCAAATCTTTCTTTGAGCCAATTACCTCAAGGTAGCCGCATTCTCTACATTGCCAAATTGGCAAAGGTGTTCCCCAGTATCTTTCTCTAGTTAGGGCCCAATCCTTGACTTCCTTTAACCATTCGCCAAATCTTCCTTTTTTCAAATGAGCCGGAATCCAGTTGATTCTTTGGTTATTCTTAATTAAGCTTTTCTTTATCTTAGTCACCCTGATAAACCAGGATTCTTTGGCATAATAAAACAAGGGCGAATGACACCGCCAACAAAAAGGATAATCGTGTTCGTATATTTCCTTTTTAAAGAGAAGATTTCTGCTTTTTAAATCGTCGATTATTAATGGGTCAGCTTCTTTAATAAACATTCTGGCCCATTTTTTAACTCCTAATTTAAATTTCCCCTCTTCGTCAACTGTTAAGAGGGTCGGTAACCGATTCTCCTTGCCTATTATCATGTCTTCTTCGCCAAAGGCCGGAGCTATATGAACCAGCCCGGTTCCTTCTTCCAAAGAAACAAAATCAGCCGAAATCACTCGGTAAGCCCCCTTAATAATCTCTTCACTGAAAGGATAGAGCGGTTGGTACCTCAAATTAACCAAGTCTCTCCCTTTAAACTCTTTAACGGTTTCTCCTTCCGCTCCGCAAGTCCCCATTCTTTCTTTAGCCAAAATTAAGTATTCTTCACCGATTTTTACTTTAACGTAAGTAAATTCTGGGTTTACAGCCACCGCAACGTTCCCCGGTAATGTCCAGGGAGTAGTTGTCCAAGCCAAAAGGAAGGTTTTCTTAAATTCCGGGTTCAAAACTGGAAACTTAATATAAATTGCTGGTTCTCTTATCCTTTTATACCCTAAGGCTACTTCATGACTCGATAAGCCTGTACCGCAACGAGCGCAGTAAGGGACTACTTTATAGTCTTTGTATAAAAGTCCTTTCTGCCAAATCTGTTTGATAATCCACCAAACTGTCTCAATATAATTCGGCTGATAAGTAATGTAAGGATTTTTCATATCTAGCCAAAAAGCAATTCTTTCAGTTAAATTTTCCCAATCTTTTTTGTAATTCCAAACCGATTGCTTGCATAGTTTATTAAACTTAGCTATGCCGTATTTCTCAATATCTTTTTTATTTCTCAAACCCAATTTCTTCTCAATTTCTAATTCAACTGGCAACCCATGAGTGTCCCAACCAGCCTTCCTTAAAACTTTAAATCCCTGCATGGTTTTGTATCTACAAATAACATCCTTATAAACCCTGCTTAAAACATGGTGGATGCCTGGTTTAGCATTAGCGGTTGGCGGTCCTTCAAAAAATACAAAATCCGGCGCCTTTTTGCGCTTCTGAATAGATTTCTTAAAAATTCCATTTTGCCGCCAAAATTTTAATATCTTTTTTTCTTTCTGGGAAAAATTTATCTCCATAAATTTATTTACATTTTCTCTGGGGCGGAAATTCCCATTAAATCTAAAGTATTATTTAAAACAATTTTAGTAGCTAAAACCAGAGCTAAACGAGCAGCTAACAGAGAACGGGTTTCGGTCAGGACCCGACAATCCCTGTAGAATTGATGGAAAGCAGCTGCCAGTTCTGTTGAATATTGCGGCAATCGCTGTACCTGATAGTCTTTGGCAGTCTCTTCAATAATTTCCGGCAATCTGATTAGCTGCTTAATTAAGTTGAGTTCTGAATGATGAACTAATAATTTCAGGTTGGAATCTGGAAATTTGTGATTGGGAATTTTTCTCAAGATGCTGCAAATTCTGGCGTGGGCATACTGAATATAATAAACAGGGCTTTTAACGGATTTTTCTTTAGCTAAGTCCACATCGAATTCCACCTGGGTATCCAAAGACTTCATTAAGTAGAAAAATCTTGCTGCGTCTAACCCTACTTCGTTTATTAACCATTCCAAAGTTACGACCTGCCCCTTTCTCTTAGAAATCTTTCCTTTTCTTAGTCTGACAACCTGAGAAATTAAGATATCTAAGTCTCCCTTGTATCTCAACATCTTGGCTACTGCTTTTATCTTGCCAACGTGTCCTTGATGGTCGGCGCCCCAGATATCAATTATTCTATCAAATTTTCTTTCAAATTTATCTTGATGATAGGCAATGTCAGAAAGCAAGTATGTGGGCTCTCCCGTCCCCCTAATTACCACCCAATCTTTTGTCTCATCGTATTTTGAAGTTTTTAACCAAATGGCTCCCTCTTTTTTGTAAATTAATCTTTTCTTTGTCAGCCAATTTTTAATTTTAGCTATCTTGCTTTTTTTATATAAATCGTTCTCTTCTGAAACCCATTTAGCAAATCTAATTTTCAGCTTTTCCTCAATAAATCCCCTAATATCTTTTTGAACTAACTGGGCTAACAAATATCCTGCTTCTCCCTCACCGCTGGATTTTTCAATTTTATTTTTTATTTTTTTGATCGCCTTTTTTAAATAATCCGTAGAGTAAGTGATCCCCTCGCCTAGAGCAGTTTTCCCTAACTCTTTTATCTGAAGGCTGGTTTTAGCATCGTTAATATAATATTCTTTGATCACCTTAGCCCCTGATTTCTCCAAAATATTAGCTAAAACGTCGCCAAAAAAAGCTCCTCGGCCATGTCCTAAATGAAGTTCTCCTGTAGGATTGGCTGAAATGAACTCCAGATTAGCCCTTTTACCTTTGTTAATTTTCAAACAGCCGAATTTATCTTTTTCTTTTAAAATCTCTTTTACTTGTTCTTGTAGATATTCCTTTGAAAGAAAAAAATTAATAAAACCGTTCTTTACTTCTACCTTCTCTAGAATGGTAGATTTTATCTGTTTGGCGATCTCTTGGGGATTTTCCTTAATTGCCATTGCAACATTAGTAGTGTAATCACCGTAATTTTTTGTTACCGGTCGCTCCACTTCAATTTCTACCTCCTTTTTATAGAGGTTTTTGACTGCTCTGGCTGTCAAATTTTTTATTTTTTCTTTTACCATCTCCTTCATTTTATCCTAATTTTTGCTAAAATAAAAGAGATGAAACTTTTAGCAGAGAATAAAAAAGCTTACTTTAATTACCAAATCCTGGAGAAATTCGAGGCGGGAGTTGTTTTGATTGGTCAAGAAGTAAAATCGATAAAAACAAGAGGGGTAAACTTGGCAGGATCATACGTAATAGTTCGGAACGAAGAAATATATTGGATTGGGTCTAAAATTCCTGCTTACCAACCAAAAAACGCGCCGTCGGATTATGACCCTGAGAGATCGCGAAAGCTCCTTTTAAAAAAATCAGAGATTAAATATCTAATTGGTAAATCAAAACAAAAAGGCTTGACCCTGATACCATTAAAGGTGTATACTAAAAACGGGAAGATAAAAATTGAGCTCGGGATTGCCAGAGGAAAGAAAAAAACTGACAAGAGAGAGTCAATCAAGAAACGAGAGACAGAAAGAGAAATTGAAAGAACTTTAAAACGGGGGCGCGTTGAGTAGACGGGGAATTAACCAAGACAGGCAAGCCGAGCAAGATAGGTCAACTCGTAAAACTGCCTATCACGGACATAAGTGCCAACTTATTCCAAAAACCCGCGTTAGCCTACGCTTAATGCGGCATCCAGTTCGCTGATTCTCGATAGGCGAAAAATGGGTGTCATATTATCGAGATAGATGGTTCTTTTTTAAAGTCTAGAAAGACTATCAAAGCAAAATAGACTAAAAGTAGAAAGATTTCCGTCCAATTGATACTTTCTACTAATCGTCAAATTGGAATAAGCTTGTAGATCTATCTCTGGAAAATTTTCCGGACGCGAGCCCATAACTCGCCGCCTCCACATAAAATTAATCTTAAAACTTGCTAAAGAGACCATTAGTCAACAACCAAATAAGAGCAAGAGAGGTAAAGTTAATTGACGAAAGCGGAAAACAAGCGGGGGTTATCCCGCTACCAGAGGCGCTCCATATGGCTGAGGAGCGCAATTTAGATTTAATTCAAGTGACAGAGAAAGCAGAGCCTCCGGTTTGCAAAATAATGGATTATGGAAAATATTTATATTGGTTGCAAAAAAAAGAAAAGGCGGCAAAAGGAAGCAAGGTCAGTACGTTAAAGGGGATAAGACTGGGATTCAATATTTCTCTACATGACTTGGAAACAAGAGCCCGTCAGGCTGAAAAATTTTTAAAGAAGGGTGATAGAGTTAAAGTAGAAATGGTCTTACGGGGAAGAGAAAAAGCTCTCGGAGACTTTGCCAAAGGAAAAATCAGTCAATTTTTGGAAGTTTTAGGAAAGCTTGTTCCTATAAAAATCGAAAGGGAATTAAAAAGAGAGTCAAGAGGATTTACAATGATTATCGCTAAGGCATAATTTTATGAGGAAGTCAATTATCAAACGATTTAAAATTACAAAAACTGGCAAGGTACTAAGAAGGGCAACCGGCCTTGACCATTATCGAGCTAAAAAAACCGGAGAGGGTGTCAGAAAAGGCCGAAAATTGATTGAGATTTCAAGAACGGAATCAAAAAAAATAAAGAAGCTCTTAGCTTCTTAGCTTTATTATGGCACGAGTAAAAAGAGGCAAAATCGCCCATAAACGAAGAAAGTATCTTTTAAAACATGCTAAAGGTTTTCGCTGGGGAAGAAAGAGAAAATACCGCCTAGCCAAAGTGGCCGTAATGAAGGCTTGGCGTTATGCTTACCGAGACAGAAAAGCCAAAAAAAGAGATTTCAGAGCTCTTTGGCAAATCAAAATCAATGCCGCATGCAGGCTTTATAAAATTTCTTATAGTAAATTTATTTACGGATTGAAGAAAAATAAAATTGACTTAGATAGAAAAATCTTAGCTGACTTGACTCAAAACCACTCCGAAATTTTTGAGAGAATTGTAGAAAAAGTAAAAAGTTAAAGCCTACCCCCAAAAAGATTCAAGAATAACTGAATCAATTAAGGGTAGGCTTTTTTTTAGGGCGGTTTTTCAGGCTCCTCTTTTTTTTGCCAGGCTCCTTCGAAAGGCCAATCTGGTATCCTCGCACAGAAAGCTTTTATTTTCCCATTAGCGTCCGCTGCAGCTTTAAGCTCTTTGACTGTCAGATCGTCAAAGTCTGAGCGGGAACATTTGGGACACCTATCTACTTCCGGTCCACAGATTGACTTACAGCGTTTACATTCCCTGAACGGTGATAACGGACTAGACTTTGAACTTTCTGCCAAAACGTACCTCCTTTTTTTGTTAAATTACAGTCATCTAATTTCTAATTACCACGTCCTATTTTAAAAATCAAATAGGTCTAATGTCGGCTTCTTCTTGCAGCTCTTTTATATTTTTGAATCCTTGTTTTTGGAGACTTTGTTTAACACCGACGATAAGTCTGGGAAGAAAATCATGGCCTGAGCCTCGATAAGGAACTTTAGTCACTATTCCTTCGGCAATTTTTATTTTTACTTTATCTACAGCGTATCTGACGGCTGAAGTGCCTTCCATCGCCTCCAAAGATCCCATTCCTCGATATTTTTTTACCATTCGGTTTTCTTTGTAATCAAATTCTTTTTCACCGGGCGATTCATCTAAACCGGCCAATACCGAGCCCATCATCACTGTCTTGGCTCCCAAAGCCAAGGCCTTGGTTATATCTCCTGGTTTTGCTATATTCTGGTTTATATCATCAAGAATTTTTATTCCCCCATCAGCAATCAATGGCATAAATCCATATTTTGATTCTAATTTTTTAGCTTCTTGACAACAATCCCAGACAGCTGAAGCCTGAGCCCTCCCTGTACCTAACTCTTGCTGAGTAATACAGGCAGCTCCTGGCCCCATGCCAATTTTAATAGCGTCACAATAATCGAACCCTTGTTCAATTATTTTTCTAACCACTTCAGCTGAAGCAACATTTCCCATGACTACATCTAAGGTTGGGAAGTTTTCTTTACAATATTTGGCGATTTCTAATTGTTCTTTAAAAACCACGCTTGCCTCAATATTAATTCCGTCTGCGCCGGCATCAAATGCTTTTCCAATTCTTTCTTTGGCCAACTTTAATCTCCCCTCGATAGCAACAAACGTTCTCAGCTGTTTATTTTCATCTTTGGTTGCTAAAGGGTAATTTTCATTTTTTCTTAAATCTGAATCGGTCACCAAAGCCACTATCCTGTCCTCTTCGTCAATAATCGGCAAGGTATCGAGGTTATTTTTTCTTATTATTTCATTGGCTTCTTTCAAGTCGTTTTTGTCAACTATTTCTGACTTATCAGCAATTATCAATTTTTCTCTCGGTGTCATTACTTCCTTTAATCTTGTCTCCATATCTTTTCGGTATCTGACATCGCGGTTAGTAACAATTCCCACTAACTTTGAATTTAGAGTTCCGTCTTCCGTTATTGGTACACTAAAAAATCCGTATTTATCATTAACATCATAAACATCTTTAATTGTATTTTGGGGAGATAAAACAACTGGATTAAAAACAAATCCGGCTTCAAACCTTTTTACCCTTTCTACCTCTTCAATTTGTTCATTAATAGTTGGAAAGTTATAGTGAATAACACCTATCCCTCCGTAAAGAGCCACAATAATTGCCATTTCGGCTTCGGTAACCGTATCCATGGGAGCCGAAACAAAGGGAGCTTTAAGTAGTATTCGTTTAGTAAAATGAATGGTCAAATCAACCTCATCTCTTTCAAAATCAGGCAGGCGATTAGGAATTAAGGTAATGTCTCTGTACCAGAATTCCTTATTTATTAAATCTGGATGTAATTTTGCCATAAGAATTTATTATTATACCTTCTTTTTTTAATAAGGCAATTTTTCTTTTTACTCCGTATTTGTATCCGCCGATTCTGCCGTCTGACTTTATTACTCGGTGACAAGGAATTTTAGGATTTTTATTTTTATTTAAAGCATTTCCTACTACTCGCCAAGCCCAGGGCCTACCTGCTAATTTTGCTACATCTTTATAAGTTAAAAATTCCCCGCGGGGAATTTTTCTTACGATCTTAAAAACTTGCTCTGAAAAATTAAGCATGATGGAATTATTTTCTCGGTTTGCTGCGGGACCAGATTGACATTTGAGGAAAAGGGATCTCAATTTTTTCCTTGTCAAAAGTTTTCTTTAATCTTCGTCTAAACTCTCTCAAGGTATCCCACTGCCTTAAAGGTTGGGTTTCTCCTAAAACCTTGATAATCACCGCTGAATCGCCAAAGCTATCCGGGCCCGAACCAAGAACCTGGATGGGCTTTAAGATATATTCCTTCCAGGGTTCTTCTTGCGCCATCTGACTACCTACCTTGTTAATTACCTTTATTACCTTATCTAAATCTTCTTTATAGGCAACAGCTATGTCCATATGGGCTCGTGAATAGCCGTGAGTTAAGTTAGCAGCCATCTTAAAGGAGCCATTAGGTATGTGTATTTCTTTCCCATCGAGATCGCGCATAACGGTTTTTCTCAACGTGATATCTTCCACAAAACCGCAGGTGTCATCTAAACAAACCACGTCACCCACCCGGTACTGGTTTTCTAAAATTATAAACATGCCAGCCAGGAAATCGCGGACCATCCATTGAGCACCAAATCCTAAAGCCACGCCTAAGAGCCCAGCCCCGGCCAAAATAGGACCAATATTCAATCCCAATTCAGATAAAACCATCATCGCAACTACTAACCAGACAAAAACCCTCAAGGCACCGTTGAAAATTCCAATCAAAGTTTTTTGTCTTCTGACTGCGCCATCCTTGGTGCGGTCTTTAATTTTAATTTCTTTAGTTATCGCTCGCTCAATTATTTTAACTGCAAAGCGCGTAATTAAAAAAGCAGCAGCTAAAATTGCCAGAATTTTCACTCCGCTTGATAAAAACCAAGGGGTTAAATTTTGAAGAAGGTCTGCCATATGTTTTTATTATACTAATTCCTTAAAAACTTTTAAATAGTCTTTTAAAAGTCGGGGTATTAAAAACTTTTCTCTAACCGTTTCCTGGGCCGCTTTTCCTAGTTTTTCGGCTGATTGAGGATTTTTAATTAACTGGGTAATTCTCTTTGCCAATTCCTGGGGGCTGGAAGTTAAAAATCCATTTTTGTTATTTTGAATTTGAAGCTTCATCCCTTCTGCCGGACCGCCGATTACCGCTTTTCCTTTCCACATCGCTTCAGTCAAACTAAGGCCGAACCCCTCTCTGCTTGAATTTTGGATAATTACCCTTGAGGCAATCTGGATAGCGTTAACAAAAGCATGAACCTTTAGGCTTCCTAACATTTCCGGATCAAAGAAAAAAAAGATGCTAGGGTCTTTTTCCGCTTTTTTCTTAACAAGATTATAAGTTTTCATTGCTTCCGGATCATCTTTGGCTAAGAAAAAACCAACTAAAGCCAGTTGTAAGTCAGAAATTTTCTTTTTAGCGATTTGGTAAGCTTCAATTAATCCCAAGAAACCTTTCCAAGGATCAAAACGGGAAACCTGGGAAACCAAAGGCCTTAAAGGATCTATCCCGTAACTTTTTAAAATTTCTTTTGAGAAATTCAAATCTAGCTGCTGGTTTTTGGGAACCAGAGGATCAATGGCTGGCGGAAAGACCGCTGTTTTTCCTTTTATTTCTTTTTTAATAAACCTCTTTGAGCTAAGAATAATTTTGTCGTACATTCCAAAAATTCCGGCGAAAAATTTCCAGGCCTCGGGATTTGGGAGCGTTAAATCAATATGTATCTGACAAATTGCCGGATGGAAATGGGGCAAATATAAAATCACGCCGGCCGGTTGAGGGTCGTGGATAACCCAAATATCAGCCTTCATTTCTCTCATCAAGTTGGCCGACCTCTCTATGTGTTCCAAGTATCTCACTCGATGCCGAAAAGGAATGGCATATTCTTTGCCCTGAAGGGCATTGTGAACTTCTTTAGTAATTTTGAAAAAATCTTCTCTCGGCGGAATAGTATACCATTCAGCTTTTATCCCTATTCCTTTCATTAAAGGAACCAAGCTCTCTAAAAGCTCGGCTACCCCACCCCCTCGGGGAGTAGCATTAACTTGAAAAACCCTCAATCCCTTAAGGTCTTTGGCTAATTTGGTTATCTCTTCAAAAAGCTCTTCTGGGATCAGTTTTTTATAGTCTTCTAATTTTTGGTGATTAGTTTTAACAAGCGGTAACATGTTTCATTAACTGGTTATTGGCCTTTCGAAGAATATCTTTAGCATTTTTAAATGTTAATTTTGCTAAAGCTTTTTCATAAGGCAGCCAGAGAAAGGCTAAATGCTCAAAGGAAACCTTTACGTTTTTTGTTTTCGTTTCTACTAAATAAAAAGTGACGAATTTAAAAATATTTTTTTTCTCAAATTTAAAAAAATATTTAATAGTTTCTTTAAATCCTTCAAGAAATTCAATATCTTTTAAGCCGGTTTCTTCTTCCACTTCTCTTTTAACCGTATCTTCCAGTTTTTCCCCTTTCTCAATATGTCCTTTGGGTAAATCCCAATACTCTTTTTTAGTCCGGGAGCCAGAAGGATAATGCAGAAGCAAAAATAATGGTTTCCCACCTTCTTTTCTGAAAACTATTGCTCCGGCTGATTTCTCAACTGTCATATTCTTTAATTAAATTGTTTAGTAACTATTATAACTGATTATTCAAAAACTTTAAAAGTTTTTCTAAAGGCTGAGTGTTTATAATGTCTTTTCTCTCTGCCCAGCCTCTTCGGGCCTGAGCAATCCCTAACTCAATACATCTTAGTTGATCTTTATGATGAGCGTCTGTATTAATTATCATTTTTACTCCAGCCTCTTTTGCCCTTCTAATATTCTGCCCATTCAAATCTAACCTCTCGGGGTAGGAATTGATTTCCAGAATTACTTTATATTCCTTAGCCGCTCTCAAAATTTTATCGAAATCACACTGAAATTCATCTCTTCTTTTCAAGATTCTTCCGGTTGGATGAGAAATAATATTGATATAAGGATTTTTCATGGCCAGAATTATTCTTTCTGTCATCTGTCCTTTTCCCATCTTGAAACTGGAATGAATCCCGGCGATAGCATAATCTAGCTTTTTAAGAGCTCCGTCTTTGATATCAATTGAACCATCATTTAAAATATTAGTCTCAGCTCCCTGTAAGATTTTGAAATTTTTAAACTTAGAATTCAGTTTATCAATTTGTTTTCTTTGTTGAGTTAATTTCTTTTCATCTAGTCCACGCTCAATTCTTAAGAATTTAGTATGATCAGAAATTCCCAAATATTTATAACCTATCTCTTGGGCTATTTTTGTTAATTCCTTAATTGAACTTGCTCCCCCGTCCCAATTAGAATGACAATGCAGATCTCCTTTAATATCTTTATATCCAATAATTTTCGGGAGTTCCCTCTTTAAAGAAGCCTCTATCTCTCCCTGGTTTTCTCTTAACTCTGGATTCATCCATTCCATATCAAGTTTTTCGTAAATTTCTTCCTCTGTCTCACCGGCAATCATTTTTTTACCCCTGAATAATCCGTATTCTGAAAGTTTTAATCCTTTGCTGATAGCAATTCTCCGGGTAGCTATATTGTGTTCTTTGGAGCCAGTAAAATACTGGAGGGCTGAACCGTAACTTTTTTTAGGTAAAACCCTCACATCTATATCGAAACCCTCTGCTACCCTTACAGAAGCCTTAGTTGAACCCTTGCCCCATACTTTTACCACTTCTGGTTGAGAAATAACAAAATCCATTATCTTCTCTGGTTTTTTAGAAATAACTAAAAAGTCAGCATCACCAATTGTTTCTTTCATTCTCCTGACAGAACCTGCGTAATCTACTCTTTCCACCTCTTTTAATGCCTGCAGTTTTGAATAAATTATTTTAACTCTTGGTATGATCTCACCTAAAAGGAATCTCCCTTTGCTTCTTTTTAAAAAAGCGGTTCCTTCTAAAATATTTTTTTCAGTTTTTTCATCAAACCCGAACAAAGGAGAGATTTTATGGGCTCTGGCTGCTTCTTCTAAGTCTTTTAAATTTCTGATGCCTAATTTTTGGTGAAGTACCTTTACCCTTTTTGGACCCAATCCTTCCACTGCTGTCAATTCTTTCATTTCAACCGGTGTTTTTTTCTTCAGCTCCCTATAATACTTGATTTTGCCAGTCTTTAAATATTCTTCAATTTTTTCTGCAATGCTTTTACCTACGCCAGGGATTTCTTCCAAGGCTCTAACCCCTCCTTTCTTATAAATTTCTTCTACGTCTTCTTCCAAGCTTTCCAAGGTAATAGCTGCTTTCTGGTAAGCATAAGGTTTAAAAGCTACTCCTTCCATTTCCAAAAAATCAGCAATCTCATGTAGAATATTGAATAGTTCTCGGTTTTTCACGTTTTTACCCCTTAGGTAGATAAGGTTCCTGAAGTCCTTTTGCTTCAGGAACTCGAGGAACAGAATGGTTTTTGGGAGCAACATCTTTATAAATCAAAAATGGTAGAAGGGCACTAGCTAAGGCAAAAAATGCTACTCCCATGAATAAGATATTGAAACCAAATTTGGCAGCAACTACTCCCCCTAAGGTCCCTGACGCTGCCGCCCCAATTCCAATAATAGTACTTCTGGTTGACCATTCAAAGGCCTCTTTTCCTTTATCAATGTGACGAGTAAAAATAGCACACCACCCGGGAATATTTATCGCCATTCCTAAGGAATAAATTCCCTGACACAGATAAATATGCCAAGGTAAATAACTAAAAATGTAGCCTAAGACAGCTAAGGCCGCTAAAAGGTTACCAATCACCACAAACCATAAGTCATCTCTTTCCCCCTCAACTTTATCTAAATATTGACCGAAGGGAATTTGGAAAATTGATTTTACCCCCCAATAAATTCCCATAGTAAAACCAGCTATTTCTGCAGCTTCTATTGTATTCCCAGCCGTGATTCTTTGAGTAATAAAAATAGCAAAGATTGGAGTAATAAACCCAAAACCAGTTAGAAGAGCAACATCAGAAGCAATCATTATCTTAATCACCTTGTTAATTGATTTCAACATAATTAACCGCTAACTATTTCTATCGTTATTTCTCTTCCCCCGTGACGACTATTAAAATCTAAGGGCTGTTTTTAGCTTTGTTTTCTTTAAGCAGGGCGTTTTCCAACAATATTATTTCCAGCCAAGACAAAATTATTACTTCAGTTTAATTTTAGATAATTAAAAGTAAAGACCCAAATCGCCCGATAAGAATCTAAGGCAAGGGCATAAGGATCATGGCCGTCAAACAAGCAAGGCCTAAGGTTCTTCGACTAAAATCTGAACTCTCTTATTTGTCAATTCTTTACTATTTTGAAATCAATTTCAAATAATGAGGCAATTCTTTTATTTCCTCGAAAACAGATCTTTCGCTGTAAGCCCTGATAGCAACATAACAATTGCCGCATTTATTATTTTTGGAAAAGTCCCTTCTTAAATCTCTTAAATTAGAGAATTTTTCTCTTCTCAATGAGCAAGGGACTAAAGTTCCATCTGGCATAACAACAAGAAATTTTAGGCCCGCCTGGCAATTTGGTACATATCCTTTTTCGAGAAATTTTAAAAATTTCAAAAGAAGATTCCTTGAATTAATCATAGAACTGGTTGTTTTTTTAAATTCAATGAGTTGAAGAATTGACTGACGCAAAGACTTTAAGTCTTCTTCGCTGGAAAAAGCAAATTCTTCATTCCTGGTTCTTAATGACGTATAAGCGCTATAAGAAATTGAGGCTCTCCATTCCATTGCTTTTTTTGCCAAGGGAATAACTTCTTTAAAATTGGCTTTAGTAATACAAGAATTTAAAATTATATCCTTGAAACCATACCTTGAAAGCTCGGGAAGAAGAGTGTTCAAATGTTTAAATAGGCCCGGATATCTTCGAAAATTATCATGTCTTTCATCCGGAAAATCAAGCGATATGGAAAACTGGTCTACTCCTGCCTCTTTTAGTGCTAAATATTTTTCTTTTGTTAGTAACGCACCATTGGTAACCAAGATTATGTAAGGTAAATTCCCAAATTTTTTGATAACTTTAACTATTTCGATAATATCTTTTCTTAAAAGAGGTTCTCCGCCGGAAAGCTGAACAACCAGCGGTTTCAGGTCACGAATTATCTTGGAAAAACCTTCTGGTTTCATTTGTTTCTCGTTTTCTCTAATTCCGCCTAAATCACAGTGTTGACAATTACAAATGCAGGAAAGGGTTACTTCAAAAGAAATCGCTAAAAGTCGATTACTAATCAGGCTCAGTGTTCTACCCTTCAAAAATCTAATTTTATCAAAAAGAGAAAATTCTTTCATAAAGATTGAAGTAAAATTTTGTATCTTTTACTAACATTCCCCCAAGTCCATTTTTCCTCAACCAATTTCCTTCCATTTTGAGAAAAAAATAAACGCTTATTTTCGTCTTTCAATAATTCAAAAATCCTTCTGACCATTTCTTTTTTATCTTTAACCAAATATCCGACATCTTTATTTTGAAAAATAAAGCGGTGAGCATAAATATCGCTCACTATCGGCGTGCAGCCACAGGCCATTGCTTCTGTTAATGGTATATCAAAACCCTCAAACTTGGAAGCAGACAAATAGATGGACGATTTTTTCAATAAGTCTCTTATTTCTTCTCTACCCAAGTAGCCATGAAAAATTACATTATTTTTTAACTTCAAGAGTTTTATCTTTTTCTCCAAAAATTGCCGTTTAGGACCATGGCCAACAAGGTGCAAAACAATTCCTGGGATTTCTTTTTTAACTTCGGAAACAACATCAATCAAATCTTCAACTCCTTTCAGTTCAGCCAGCCTCCCAATATAAATTAAATTATTTTTTTCTTTTTTAAAAGAAAAGGAGAACAGTGTTTTATCTGTTCCGTTGCCAACAAAAAAAATTTTATCTCCCAAAAACCCTTTTTTAAGAAGTATTTCTTTAGTCAGGGGATTAATTGTTGCTATCGCATCTAATCGCTTTATAAAAGAAAGGGATAAATTCTCAAAAATTTTTATTACTGAAACAGTGGGCTGGAATGTATTTTTTAAAGTAAGATATAAATGGTGAATAACGCCAACCTTCTTTATCTCTTGGGGGAAAAAACTAATTAAAAAAGAAGCGAGCAGATTATTCCCAATTAAAACCTGAGGCTTTGTCCTGCTAATTAAATTTTTAATTTTTAAGAAAAAATCTAAATTTCCATATTGAGAAAATTTTATCCAAGAAGCTTCACCGATGGAAATTATTTTTAGCCCCTGATAATTTATTTCTCTTTTCTCTTTTTGGCCAGGAGGGTTCGGGCATAAAATTGAAATATTATAATCATCGGTTAAATTCACTGCTGCCGAAACAGCATGAACTAATCCTCCTTCAGTAAAAATAACCTTCCCTTCTTCAATCAATGGCCCGCCGGTAAGCTGAAGAATAAAAATTTTCTTTTTCATTTCTCGAAGAGAGATCTTACTCTTATACGCCCAATTTCATCATTGTCATAAAGTAGACGATTCTTAATTAGGCTCTTCCTCTCTACTAGGGGGAAAATCTCTTTTATTGGACTTAATCTTTTAATAAAAATCGGAGCTAAGCAAAAGAGAGTAAAATATCCTATTAATTCAAATTGACTAAGGTAAAGTGAAAGGAAAATATTGATAACTAAAAATAAAAAAGTGACTAGAGCTGGATTAAAAATAAGACTAAAAACGACGAAAAATATTAGGGAAACAATAAAAATTTCCGAAGAAAGGGCAAGTAGAGCTCCAACAAAAGTGCCAATCCCTCTTCCGCCAGCCATTCTTAGAAAACAAGACCAGTTATGGCCTATTACCGCAACCAACCCTGAAGAAATCTGAATCTCAGATGGAAAACCTAATTTTTGAGCGAAATAAACGGCTAGGTATCCTTTTATCATATCTAAAATTCCAGTTAAAACTCCTTGCCATTTGCCAATATGTCTATAGACATTAGAAGCTGAAGTTTTCCGCCATCCTGTGCTCAAAATATCTTTCCCGGTGGAAAATTTTGTGATTAAGTATCCGGAGGGGAAGGAGCCCAAGATATAGGCAAAAACTAAAAACAAAAGAGGATCTAGCATTTTTGATTTAGATTGTTATTTTTTTTAAAAAAACTTTCTCTCAGCAATCCTGATCCTAATCGAAAGAAAATAAATAATCCAAATAAAGCAATAATTAATTCTGCCCCCCTAATGATCATGGTGAAAGCAGCACCAGCGCCCGCTCCTAGCCCTAAACTATTAAAAACAAAAACTTGAACGACTTCGTGGCTCCCGAGATTAGCGGGAATAGGTATCATCATGGCTAAATAAGAAAAGCCAAGTATAAATACGGCGGCTAAAAAATTGATATTTTTACCTAAAAATAAAATCAAAAGCCAGGCCCTTAAAAGTTTAATTACCTTTTCCAAAAAGGTTGAACCGAATCCCAGCCACATATATTTATTTTTAATCTTAAAAAAACTAAAGACTTCCTCTTCGGTCTGAAGAGGAGCATTGTTATTCTGATATTTGGGAATAAAAATTTTGATAAAAAATTTAACGATACTTTCTTTCTTAAGGATTTTAAAATAAGAAAAGGAGATCCCGGCTACTGAAATTAAAAACATACTTCCAAGAATTATTCCTAAATTTTTCGGCGGAAACCCTGCCAATAAAAGAAAAAAAATTATTCCGAAGAAGATAAAAACCAGTTCGGTAGTAAAATCTAAGATGCGATCTATAATCGTCGAGGCTATTCCTTTTGGCCAAGGCACAGAATGTTTTTTCTTTAAGATATAGCTCCGAAAGATCTCTCTACCAATTATTAATATTGAAGCGAGATACATTATTGAAAAACCAGCAAGATAAGGCCTGAGAAGGTCTTTAAAAGAAATATCAACATTCTCACCTCTTAAAATTATCTTCCATTCCCAGGCCCCTATCAGGATTATTAGAACCGTTAAAGAAAGAATCACTACTCCCTGCCAACCGCTAAAAACCAAGAGGGCATTTCTAATTTCCTGCCAGCCAACGGTTTTCCCTATCCAAATAAGTAAAACTACTCCGATTAAAAGGGAAATCAAAAAAAACAAAAACTTTCTCATATTTTTTTAAATTATACTCCAATTTACCTCAAAAATAAAACCCCCTTATCTAAAGAGTAGGGAAGATGATTTAACGTGTTATTTGACAACAAATCCTCCGAATAAAGAAATCTGTCCCGACGACTATAAGCCCAACCTAAGATCTCAGATAAAATTTTTGCTTTTTTTTATTTCCGACAAAATTTTTTTCTAAAGCTCCTATAAATTCAAGCAGGGCGGGATCATCAACCAACTCTTCTATTTGAAGCCACCAAGGCTCAATTGCAAAATGTTTCTCTTTTTTATGATATTCTAGAGCCTGTAATAAATTTTCTACACGGTCTACTTGACGAACGAATCTACCTTCCGGTGTTAACCCTTTTTCGTAATCGAGCCAAAGGTTTTCTATTTCTTTTTTTACTTCCGGAGTCAACTTAATAATTAATTTCTTTAAGGCTGTACATTCTTTTTTATGCTTCTCGGAAAAATTTTTTTCTTTTTCTTTTTTAGAAAATCTTGGCCATTTTTGTGTTATTTTTTTCCACTCTTTCTTATTTCTCGGACGAAACTGGTGGTAAGGGGTAGTATCTCCAGCATAAACCTCGCAAATATCATGAATTAGAGAAATTTTAATAATTTTATTTACATTAAACTTCCTCTTCTTCCCTAAAAGCCAAGCCATGATAGCCATTCGAAAACTATGAGCAGCGATTGTCTCCGGATTTTTTATTTCCCTCAATATCCATCCTTGCCTTGGTATCTTTTTTAGTTTTCCAATCTCAATTAAAAAATTAAGGATACTTTTCATACCAGGTAGTAGAAGTTCGACAAATATTTTACCATGTGAAACATTGTATCTTCGCCAGGTAGTCGAATTTTCACTACCTGGCATAAAATTAAACCAGGCTTTTATCCTGGCTTAATGATATCAGAAATTTTAATTAATTTGAAATTTCTAAGCAGTTTGGTACTTTATTTTTTTAACCTTATAAATTGTTTTCATAGGTGAAGAAACTAAAACTGCGTCGCCAATCTTGCGGCCCAAAAGGACGCGGCCGACCGGCGATTCGTTTGAAATTTTGCCAATCGTTGGATTGGCCTCCAGAGTCCCGACAATTTCAAACTCATCTTTCTGCCCGTCTACTTCAACCAAAACCTTCGCTCCTAGATGGATAATATTTTGTTTTCCTTTCGGAGGCGGCTTAATTAATTGAGCATTTCTCAAGATGTATTTCAACTCTATTATTCTTGACTCTAAAAAGCTTAAGTCTTCCTGAAAGGAGAGATATTCCGGATTTAAATCTTCTGAATGCCAAATCTTAGGAACCTCTCCTTTGGTCTTAGAAGTTTTAAGATTTTTCAAATCTTGGAATTCTTTCTTGAGTTTTTCTAACCCATTTTTAGTTAAGTAAAACTTTTTTTCTTGGGTCATTTTTTTGTAAAAAATCCCCTTGGGCGAGGGGATAAGTTAAGCGTTGAATGAGTGGTATTTATTTAACCTTTCCCCTCATAAAATCAGTAGCCTAGAAACACAAATAGCGATGCAGGTTTTTTTACAAGCAGCGCAGGATTTGGTAAAATTTAATTGATTGTTTTTTTCTGACATCATTGTGTTACCTTTCATATTATATTCCTCTAAAAAACCTTGTCAAGGGGGTTTTGATTTTGCAAAATTTCTGTTTTAGAATGAATTAAAAGGGTCGGCGAATAAGAAGTTCGTTTCTCGTCAGCAAGGAGGAGCGAAAGATAAAATTTTGCTTTGACGACTATCTCAATAGGGTTAAACTTTTATTCTGATGATTGAAATTGACGGCTCATTTGGTTCCGGTGGTGGCCAGATTCTACGCACGGCTTGCGCCCTGGCGGCGGTAACTAAAAAGCCTTGTCGTATATTTAATATAAGAGCTAAGCGGCCAAAACCCGGCTTAATGCCACAACACCTTTTGGGTCTCCAGGCGTTAGCTCAACTTTGTAAGGGCAGATTAGAGGGCGACGAGCTTGGCTCGGAAGAAATTAAATTTTATCCCGGAGAAATTTACAAAGATCGGATCACTATCAATATTCCAACAGCGGGGAGCATTACCTTAATTTTACAAGCATTAATTCCGCCAACTTTGTTCGCGCCAGGTACTATAAAAATTTCTTTTAATGGTGGAGCGACCGACACCTTTTTCTCGCCGACAATTGATTATTTCAGATATGTTTTTTTGAAAATCGTAGAAACGATGGGCGCAAAAGTGGAAGTCAATATTTTAAGAAGAGGTTATTACCCGGAAGGCAAAGCAAATGTAGAAGTTAAGGTTTCCCCATCAAAATTAAAAAACCTTAATCTTTTGGAAAGGAAAGCTCTCAAAAAAATTATTGTAATTTCCGGAGCCTCAATCGTTCTAAAAAATAAAAAGGTGGCCGAACGTCAGGTAGCCGGAGTAAGAGAAGTTTTGGGTAAATTTAAATTGCCGATTGAAGAGAAAATTGAATATTCTGATACCTCTTGTCCGGGAAGTCAAATTTGTCTGATTGCCGAGTTTGAAAATACAATAATTGGAAGCGATAATCTCGGAAAGTTCAACAAAAGAGCCGAAGACGTTGGAAGGGAAACAGCTTTAGAACTTCTAAAAGAGCAGAAGCCTGAGACCTGCTTAGGCAAATATTCGACTGACCAAATTCTCCCCTATCTGGCTCTCTCGCGCGGGAAAAGCCAAGTCACTTGTTCAACAATCACAAATCATTCCCGGACCAATATCTGGGTAATTGAGAAATTCCTAAATGGGAAATTCGAAATAAAGGATAGTTTAATTTCTTGGACTCCTAAAAAAGCTTAAGTATCAAAGAAGCAACAGAGAAATAGATCACCAAGGTCAAAATATCCCTAACAATCGTAGCAAAAGGACCGGAACCAATAGCCGGATCTTTTTTCAGGCCTTGCAGTAGCCAAGGAACTAGAACAGCAATAAGACAAGCACAAATTACGGTGAAAAATAAAGAGAAGCCCAGGATAATTCCTATATTTAAAAAGCCAAACCATAAAAAAGAAATCAAGCCAAGCAAAAATCCTAATATTAAAGCGATAACAAAGCTAATTTTTACTTCTTTTAAAAGATACTCTCTTGCGTTTAATCGCGGATTAAATGCCAGACTTCTGATAAATAAGGTTTGGGCTTGGACACCAACTGCGTCAGCCATATAGACGATTAAGGGAATGAAAGCAGCTAAAACAAAATGAACCCTTAGAGAGTCCTCAAAAAAGGTAACTATTTGAGCGGCGAAAAGACCCCCTAAAAGACCGAAAATCAGCCAAGGGAGTCGAATTTTGCTTAAAACAGAAATTGGAAATTGCAAGGTTTCATTTAGAATTGCGCCATGTTTATAAATTCCGGCAAAACGCAGAGTATCTTCAATGTTTTCTGAATGTAGAATTCCCAGAATGACGTCTGAAGTAACAACTCCTAAAAAAATATCTTCTTTATCCACTACCGGAATTGATTTAAGATTATGCTTCAAGGCTAAAATTGCTACTCTTTCTTGATCGGTGTTGGGACGAGCCTTTATAAGATCTTTCACCATTAAATCTTCAATTTTGCTTTCTTCCGGTTTCTGAAAAGCATCTTTCAGAGAGAGAACGCCTACCAGTTTCCCCCTTCGGTCAATAATATAAATATAATTCAGAGTCTCAAAATCCTTGGCTTTTTCAAAGAGTTTTTTACGAATATCTAAAATCTTTTCTTCCGGTATAGCCGTGGGAACGTTGCTTATCATTCTCCTGCCGGCTGATTCTGGCGGATACTTATTAGACATTGTTTTATCTTATCAAAAAAACAAACTAAAAAAGCTTTTAACAACTCTTTCTTTTCCCCAGTAAGTCAGGCTAAAAGGGTTAATGGCGCTATCAGTCATATTTTAAGTTAGAATATTTTCCGCAGCGGTCGTTCCAACGGGCAACGACCTTCCCGTCTATTCTGGCTTCAATTACTTCACAATTATTAGGACAGCTTTTACATTGAAAAGAAGTACACTTTACATTCTTATCTGAAATTTCGAAGCCTAAGAACTTAGTTTTTTGAGGAGAATCCTTTTTAACGAGAAGCGCTACTCCAAAGGCTCCGATGACTGTGTTGTAGGGAGGAACAATAATTTTTTCTCCTAAGGCCTCTTCAAAAGCTCTTCTCATTCCTAGGTTTTCTGAGACCCCTCCTTGAAAAACAATGGGCGGCTTGATATTTTTTCCTTTAGCCACATTATTCAGAAAATTCCTGGCCAACCCCTGACAGAGACCAGCTACAATGTCTTCAGTGGAGTAACCAATTTGTTGCTTGTGAATCATGTCTGACTCGGCAAATACGGTACACCTCGATCCTATATTAGTTGGATTGTTTGATTTCAGGGCCATCTCTCCGAATTTTTCAATTGGCAATTTTAACCGAGAGGCCTGAGCATCAAGAAAAGACCCAGTACCCGCAGCACAAATAAGGTTCATAGCGAAGTCAACCGCTACGCCGTTTTCTAAAATAATAATTTTGGAATCCTGGCCACCAATTTCAATCACTGTCCTAGCCTCTGGTATAAAAAAGGAAGCGCCTTTGGCGTGAGCCGTGATTTCGTTTTTGACTAAATCTGCCCCAGAAATTACTCCGGCTAATTGACGAGCGGACCCCGTAGTTCCTACTCCAGAGATTTCAATAGCTGGATTATGTTTTGAGATATAATTTTTTAATTCTTTCAATCCTTTCTGGATAGCCCCAATCGGGTCTCCTTCTGTTCTTAAATAAAGCGAGTTTAGAATCTGGTTTTCCTCATCAACCAAAACCAAATTAGTAGAAATAGAACCAACGTCTATGCCCAGATAAGTTTTCATAATTATTATCGCTTACTATTATAGTGATTTCTGACTACGTCTACAAAGGCCTCCAGCCGAGTATTGATTCCCGCCTCAGCCACCTGTTCATCCAGGGATAAAGACAAAAAGGGGATACCTGACTCCAGGTGAATTTTTTCTAAAATCGGCCTGACTGTGACCTCTGGCATACAACCGAAAGGTAATAAGTGAATTATACCGTCGAAATCTTCTTTTACATAATGCAACATTTCATAGATGGCATCCCGACCATGACCACCGACAGTGGATTTCAAATAAGGGTTTATTCTTCTTTGAATTGTCCAGTCCTTCCAGGGAAAGATTAATTTTTTTAAATGATAAGTAATATCCATTTCCCGGTGAACTTCAATCCCCTCTCTCCCTAATTTACTCTCTAAGTCAAAGTTTATAGTCGGGTCGCAAACGGTATAAATTTCCCCTATCAAGGCCACTCTAGGAATTTTCTTGTCTTTTTCAGTTTCAATTCCAGAAAAACTTTTTAAAATTTCTTTTCTCAGTTTCGGAAAATCTTTCTCTTTTTTCAACTCTTCGAGTTTAGTAAGGCTTCCGGTCAATACCTGGTCAGTAGTTCCTTTACTAATTTCTCTGGGACGATAAAATTGGGCTCTTTTCTCTATTTTTTCAATTAAACGCAGTTTTTTAAAAAAGACCCGAGCAGCTCTCACTATTTGCCAGAAAGAAGCACCGGAAATCTTTTTAATTGTTTGATAAATGTCTTTAGGGGTAGCGCGGAAATCTAAGAAATTAATTTGATGACCGCTCTCTTCTAAAGCCTTCTTTTGAATTGCTCCGTAATATCTCTGCCGGCAAGAACCGCCAATATTTTGAACCATAAAAACAGTATTAGCTCCTTTCCTTATCCCAGGAAGAACATTACCCAAGGTCGTCTTCAATGGAAAGCAGTACATTTCCGGAGAGATTTTCGCTCCCTCAGCAATAGTGGTAGGATTGGTTGGCCCCGGAGGAATAACTTCCAAACCCAGCTGTTCAAAAATAGCCTTAAAAGCAATGGTATAATTCCCCCATCTAGCAAAAGTAATTATTGGTTTTTCCATAGTTTCAATGCAAGGTATCAATAAAAGCCTCTAAGCGAGTTTGTAGGCCGGCCTCTCCGGTCTGCTCATCAATTAATAAATATAGAAAGGGGATTCTGTTTTGCTTGAATTTTTTTTCAACAAATTCTTTTAATACCGCATCGCAACCGCATTGAAAAGAGGAAATTTCAATTGCCCCAGTAATTTTATAACCCAAGATAGCGTCAATCTTTTCCATCCACTCTTTTCCAAACTCCCAATGAAACTTTGGATAATCTTTATTTTGGACTTTATATTCTGGACTTGGGCTATTTATTGGCACTTCCTCAATAAAGATGGTTTGAGCTCCCAGTTTTTTCAATTTTTCCTTTACCGTCAAATTTACATAATCATCGTAAAAATTGTAGGGATGAGAAACTAATGCTATCTTTGTTCCTTTTTCTTCTATCTCTCTAAAAAAATTTTCTCTTCTTTCTTTTTCTTCTTCTTTTTCTTTTAAAAACGCTTTTTCTCTAGCTCCCTCTACTTCTTTTTTCTCCTTACCTATTTTCTTCCCTAATTTCCTGAGGGTTTTCTCAAACGATTCTTTCTTTTCGTTAAATGTTTCAGTTAAAATTGGTGTCCTAATTAACATCTTAGATAAATCAGGAAGCGCAAAGAATTTAGGGCAATATTCAAGTTTTTCTGCGTTAGTTTTTAATCTCGGAACAAAAATCCAATCAACCTTTCCGTCTAACCATAGAAGGTGGCCAAAAAAAACTTTAGCTGAGAAACAATTTTCAGGGTCAGAAGCCTTTACTCCCCATTCTACAATTTCCTTATTAGTTTTTGGTGAAAGTAAAGTCTTAAACCCCAGGTTCTCAAAAAAACTTTCCCAAAACTGAGGACGCTTCCAATAAATTAAAGCCCGTGGTATACCAATAGTCATATTAAAACAATGTTTTTTGTTTAGAAACCGTTTTTTGTTCGCCCTCAGAAAAGATCCTGATTTTACCATAAACTCCGTCGTAACCGGGCTCAACATAAACCTTCTCCTCTCTAATTCTAGTTATCCCTTCGGCAACCTCAGGCAAGGTGACCAGACCCAATTCAGAACGAGAAGTCTCAAGTAAAACATTAAACTCAGAGCCAAATTTGTCAATAAGGTTCTTGTATTCTGTCTCAACCTGCTTTGTTCCTGTTGTCACCCCTAGGGCACTGGCAATGATTTCCTCCAAAGGAACCAAGTTTTTGAAAGGAAGAGCGTCTACTGGCTTAAAACCCTCTGGCTTATCAGATAATTCTTCTACTCTATTCAAAACGCCGATTGTCAAAGGTTTTCCGCAGTTAGGACAGATATTCCCTGTTTTTTTTGATTCTTGAGGCGAAAAAGAAATCCCGCATAATCTATGGCCATCATAATAATATTTCCCTTCTTGAGGGAAAAACTCAATGGTACTAATTAATTTTAGATTTGCCAGCTCCTGACCCTGGCGCTTTATGGCGGTAATTATTGATTGATAGGTTAGCTCGGAGCCCTCAAAAATACTAGCTTCGCGGCCCAACTTAGCTGGACTATGCGCGTCGCTATTTGAGATCAAGGTAATTCTTCGGCCGTCAGGCATGCGCCAAAGCATATCTGGGCTAGCTGAAAGCCCTGTTTCGCCGGCATAAATATATTTTGAATACTCCTCAAAGCACTCTTCAATTAAATTAAATCCCGATTTCGAGCCGAATAAAGAAAACCATGGCGTCATTAAGTGCGCTGGAACCATAAAACAATCCTCAGAAATCCCTAAAACGATTTTCGTCAATTCTTTGGCGTCCAATCCTAAAATAGGTCGGCCGTCCGATTTTAGATTACCAACATAACCTAAATGAGCGTTAATCTTTTCAACTATTTTGAAAGAAGGAGCAAGAATTATAATATGAATTTTTCTGACTTTTCCTGTCTTAGAATAAACACAGCTAATTTCGGAAGTTAAAATGAAGCGAGTCTCTGAATTGTTCTTTAATTTAAAAAGCCCGGGTTCGGCCGGCTCTAGTTTCTCTCTTAAGTTTTTAAACCACTCAGGATGAGTAAAGTCTCCACTGCCTAAAATTTTGATCCCTTTTATCTTCGCCCACTTATCAAGGTTTTCCAAGTCCATATCTTTACTGGTTGCCCGGGAGTACTTTGAATGTAAATGAAAATCTGCTACAAATTGCATGGTTTCATTATACTCTCTTAATCCGAGAGAAAAAAGATTTGACCATCTATGTGTATCTAGCGCCTAACGATCATTTGACAATATCGTAGTTGTTTACTATTTTAAACACAGAGAGGAGGGAATTTACCTTCCCCTTTTAATAAAGGCTAGACCTTTAATAACTGAATAAAGGAGGTTAAAAAAATATGAAAAGATAAAGTAGCATTCTTGGGCTTAAGCAATGAAAGACAAGGGAGGAAAGAAAAGAAATGAAAATAGGACTTGGTTCAAAAAAGTTCCATTACCTGGAAAAAACTGGTATCTTCTTAATAATGATAGTCTTAATTATAGGGGGAGGTTGTGACTCGAGCTGTGTACCGGCTAACGGTTCCCTTCTCCAGCACGACCTGATTATCTCCAGCTCTGCTGGAGGCGAGGTAGCAACACCTGGTGAAGGAACCTTTACCTACGATGAGGGAGCAGTAGTCGACCTGGTGACTGTCGCTGACGAGTGTTACGAGTTTATCAGCTGGACCGGTGACGCCGTCGCCGACCCAAATTCTCCCATAACCACCATCACTATTGACGCGACTAAGAGTGTGACCGCCAACTTTGAATTACTGAACTATAGCCTTACAGTAGACAGTACAGATGGTGGTGAGGTAACCATACCCGGTGAAGAAACCTTCACTTATGACTGCGGCACGGTGGTTAACTTGGTAGCGACTCCAGATGCTTACTATGGGTTTGTCGAGTGGACCGGCGATGTAAATACAGTCGCTGATGTTTATACTGAATCAACCACCATCACCATGAATGGTCACTGTTCTATTACCGCTAACTTCAGCCTGTTCGCCGGAGGAAACGGTACAGCCATTGATCCCTATCAGATTGCAGATTGGTGGCATCTTGATAATATCCGCAATTATCTAAGCAGCCACTTCATCGTCATAAATGACCTCGATTCTAACTCTATTGGATATATAGAGCTGGCGAGCGCAACGGCTAATGAGGGAAGGGGTTGGCAATCGATCGGAAGTACTGATGTAAATGATTCATTCGTCGGGAGCTTCGACGGTCAGGGGCACGAAATATGCGACCTGTTTATCGACCGCCCTGACGAACCTGATGTGGGGCTTTTCGGTGCTGTTGAAGAATTAGGGGTCATCGAGAATGTCGGCGTGGTAAACGGCATTATGACTGGTCTTGATAACACTGGCGGTCTGGCGGGAAAGAATGAGGGCACTGTAAACAACTCCTATGCCAGCGGCAACGTGACTGGCAACCTCAATGTTGGCGGTTTAGTAGGATGGAACTTTGAAGGCACTGTCACCGGCACCTATTCTACCGGCAACGTAACTGGCCTAGATAATGTTGGTGGGCTGACCGGAAAAAATGCCGGCACTGTGGACAACTCCTATGCCACCGACAGCGTTACTGGTGATGATAATATCGGTGGTCTGGTGGGAAAGAATGATAACACTGGCACTGTCAGCGACTCCTATTCCACCGGCAGTGTGACTGGCGAATCGCATGTTGGCGGCCTGATGGGAAGGAATCAGGGCACTGAGAGCAACTCCTTCTGGGACACCCAAACCAGTGGACAAGCCACTTCGGCTGGCGGAACCGGTAAGACCACCGTGGAAATGCAGGAGATCACCACCTTTTCGGGAGCAAGCTGGGACATAATCGCCGTCAGTGATTCCGACGACCGCAACACGAGTTACGTCTGGAATATCGTTGACGACGAGACCTATCCTTTCCTGAGCTGGCAAAGTTAAGATTAGTCCAGGAAACAAAGAAGCACCTTGTTAAACAAAGAGAGGGCCCTATGCCCTCTCTTTCTTTTTTTACCTTAATAGTTATAAAATAAGTGAGGCCCGGTCTCTTTTTCTTTAAATCCTTCTTTCGAGCCTAACCAAAGCGCCAAAAATTGTAGCTAAAATTAGCTGAAAGGCAGCTTCCATATGTTTCAGAATTTAGAATTTAGAGCTTATATGTTTTATATCCGTCTCTGACTTTCTGGCTAACCTTTAAACCAACTGAATCGCCGGGCTTGGCTTCCTTAACCTTTTGATGCTCAACTTCCATTGATTCAACAACCTGGTTAAAGTCGGTTTCTCCTCCGACAATACGAATAGTATCGCCAACCTTTAAGGTGTCTGAAAGCTCAATTACTGCTACCCCAATATTAGAAAAATAATGAGTGACTTTGCCAATTAATTTTCCTTCTTCGGTCAGGGAAACTTCTTCCATAAATTAAGATACTTTTAATTATTTTTAGTCCGTAGCGCGTTTTTTGATAATTCACCGGAAACAAATAAATCAAGTGAAACCCGGTCAAAAATTCACTACGGCGCTAAAGCCGACCTTTATCTTGCCGCAACAATGGCTAGTTTGGGCAGCTCCAGAAACAACAATTTCAAATTTCTCTGCCATGGCTTCATTTTAACAAATTAAAAGCGGAGAGTAAATCTCTCCGTTTTTAATGAGGGGGGTCAGTCTTAATAAAATCGGTTAGCTCGAATTCGCTGGAGTTGGCCTTAACCAGTGACGTCTTTTAAACCTCCTTTATCAAATACTGTGGCCTTAGAGAATAACATCTCGCACCCCCTCAATTTAATAATATTTATCTGAAGATTAATGTCAAGTTCTGTTCTATTTAAATGTGTCCCCACCAGGAGTCGAACCTGGATCAGTGGCTCCGGAGGCCACTACTTTATCCATTAAGCTATGGGGACAAAATTATTTTTCAGCAATCAAATAAATATTAGATCTGCTCCCGGCTTCGTTTTTAGAGACACCTCTCTTCACTATACTAAAACCAGTAATTTCTACTAAGGACCGTAGTTCTTTTTTTGTGAAAAAGTGATAAAATCTTTTCGTTTTAGTAGACCAAGGCACAAGCGCGTCTCCAAAATCTAATTTTGACTTCCCAATTAATTTTAAAAAAGAGTATTTTAGCAACAAAAGGAAGGTATCTTTTCGCCACAGATCCCAGACAGTTATAAACAAAAGACCTCCTGGTTTCAAAACTCTTTTTAGCTCAGAGATTGCTTTTTTTCTTAAATCTTCAGAGGGAATAGTATGCAAAACCGCAACGGAAAAAACTTTATCGAAATTGTTATCTAAAAATGGTAGATTTAAATTATCGGCAACTAAAAAATTATTTTGGGGATATCTTTTTTTAGCAATTTCAAGCAATTTTTCCGACACATCAACACCTGTATATTTTATCTTTTTGTCTTTTAAGATCTTTAAAAGCCGGCCATTGCCACAACCAACATCTAAAATTTTATCTCCCTCTTTTATAAAATCCCTAAAAATATTAAATTCTGACCAAATATTCCAACGAGTCCTGGAAAAGTCCTCGGCAATTAAATTATAATCTTCCTTGGTCTTCTCTAATAAATATTCGGCGTATTCTCTTTCCATATGAAGATTCTTCAGAAAATAATTAAAGATTTAATGAAGGCACGAATTAAAACGTCGGCAGGTTTAGCTTCTTTTAAAAGAAGGGTGTCAAAAAAATATAAAATTCCTTGCCCGAGCAATATTAAACTATTAAAAGCTTATCACAAATTAGTCCAAAATAAAAGCATTAAAAAATCGCTAAAATTAGAGAAGTTGCTCAAAACTCGACCAATTCGCTCTCTTTCTGGAATTGTTAATATCTCGGTCCTAACTAAGCCCTACCCCTGTCCGGGGAAGTGTCTTTATTGTCCGACAGAAAGGGGAATTCCCAAGAGCTATGTTTCGGGTGAACCGGCAGTAGAAAGAGCTAAAAGACTAAAATACAATCCTTATTTACAGGTCAAAAAGAGGATTGAGATGTTAGAATTCGAAGGACACCCCACAGACAAGATTGAACTCAGGATAGTGGGTGGAACTTGGAGCTATTATCCGCAATCTTATCAAAGTTGGTTTATTAAAAGATGCTTTGATGCCTGTAATCAAAAAAATAGTAAAAAATTAGAAGGAGCTCAAAAATTAAACGAGAAAGCCAAGCATAGAATGGTTGGATTATCGGTTGAGACAAGGCCGGATTTTATTAATGAAAATGAAATTAAATGGTTAAGGGAGTCGGGAGTAACGATGGTTGAGCTTGGAGTCCAATCAATATACGATAATGTTTTAAAGCTAAATCAGAGAGGGCACGGAGTTAAAGAAACAATTTTAGCTACAAAACTTTTAAAAGACGCTGGATTCAAGGTTTTGTACCAAATGATGCCAAATCTCCCAGGTTCTACCTTGAAAAAGGACGAAAAAATGTTTGAGGAATTATTCCAAAATCCAAATTTCCAGCCAGATTTACTAAAAATTTATCCCTGCGCTCTTTTAAAGGAAGCCCCATTATACAAATTATGGAAAAAGAAGAAATACAAACCTTACGCGCAATCGCAATTAATAAATCTTTTAAAATCAATCAAAAAGAAAATACCCTATTATGTAAGGATCCAGCGGATTACCAGAGATATTCCTTCAAAGAGTATTGTTGCGGGTCCGGCAAAAATTTCTAACTTGCGCCAGATACTGTTTGAAAAAATGGAAAAGGAAAGGTGGCAATGTAAATGTATCAGATGTCGCGAAGTGAAGGAGGCGTACAACCAAAAAGAAAAAATATATCTTTTTCGACAAGATTATAAAGCCTCGAAAGGCAAAGAAATGTTTTTAAGTTTTGAGAATAAACAAAGAGCAAAACTTTATAGCCTACTTCGCCTCCGTTTAACCTCGGATAAACGAGCAATAATCCGCGAGCTTCACACTTACGGCCAGCAACTTTCTTTTGTACGTCGACTTACGAAATCAATAGTTTCGCCTCAGCATAAAGGATTAGGGAAAAAATTAATTAAAGAGGCGGAAAAAATTACTAAAGAAGAATTCAAATTAAATAAAATTTCCGTAATTTCAGCTGTTGGAACGAGGGGTTATTTCCGCAAATTAGGATATAAATTAGAAAATACTTATATGGTTAAAAAGATATAGCTTTGACTATTTTGGAAAACTCTTCTTTAAGATTTCCCATTTATTTTTTTTATGTTATTATAACTAAAGATGATTAAAAAAGGTCGATTTTTCTACTTAATAAAATAAATTTAAGTATGGGGTTTTTAACCGGATTTGTAATTTTTGTTATTTTCGTAGTTGTGCTTGGCCTACGCCTTATTAACCAATATGAGAGAGGGGTTGTCTTAAGATTAGGAAAATATAACAGTACGCGCCAGCCAGGGCTTAATTGGATTATCCCCTTTATTGACAGAATGATAAAGGTAGACATAAGAATCACAACCGTTGATATACCTCGCCAGGAGGCAATAACCAAAGATAATGTACCGGTTGGGATTAATGCTGTTGTTTATTTTAAAGTTCAAAGGGCGGAAGATGCGGTTCTAAAAATTGAGAACTATTCTTATGCAACCTCTCAATATGCTCTGGCCGCTATGCGAGATATTGTTGGCGGGGTTGAACTTGACGTTCTTTTAACTGAAAGAGAAAAGATTGCCAGAGATATTAAACTAGTGGTAGATAAAGAAACTGATCCTTGGGGAGTTGATGTCACGGCAATAAAAATGCAGGATATAGAGCTGCCAGCTGGTATGAAGAGGGCGATGGCTGCTCAGGCAGAAACCGAAAGAGAAAAGAGGGCCATTATTATTAAAGCCGAGGGTGAAGTAAAGGCGGCTGAGAATTTACAAAAAGCTGCAGGGATTCTTGGCACAACCCCTGGCGGTTTATCTTTGAGAACTTTGGAAACAATAGATAAACTTCAACCAGATCCCTCAAAAACAGTAATTTTTGCTCTTCCGGTAGAGATCATGGAAGGAATGAGGTCGTTGATTACCGAAAGAAAGAAAGATAAACAATAAAGGTAAAAAAATTAAAAGTCCCTTTTAGTTCCTGTAGGGACTTTTAATTTGGCTAAATTTATTTATCTAATCTCTTTTAGAAATTCTTCGGCTAATTTTGCAGTTTCGATGCTGCTTTTATAAAAGGATTTCCAGACAACAACAATATCAGCATCGTTAAACACTGCTCTTCGGGCTTCCTCGAAAGTATCACCTCCGGCAACGGCAATCATAATGTCATAATCGCTTTTTATCCTCTGAATCTCGTGAAAAGGAATTTCTTTTTCTGGATTAAAAGTTTCTTCATCTACGCCGCGGTGTAAAATTACAACCTGAGGAGGTTTTTTTAATTGACGAATGATGTTTAAGGGAAATTCAAAATTCATCATATCTATCATTGAGTCCAACCCTGCCTTCTCACAGTTTTCGATAAAAGCATCCAGTGTTTCAATTGGGGCATGCCCAAGGGCGACAGCTGCATTGGCCCCTCCTTCCCGGGCGATTTCTACTTCTCTTAGCCCCCTATCCATACATTTTAAATCGGCAACAATATAAGGAGCGAAAACAGTTTCGGCAATCTGTCCCTTTTTATTTTGTTTTATTTTTTTTTCTAAACTTTTTGCCAATAATCCGATCATTCCCGCTGAAGTAAAGACTGGAGAAGGGGATAACCCGAGAGAGGACCCGAAAATTCTTTCTTCCCACCAATTCCTTATAGTTCTGATCCCCTTTATTCCGTAAGCTTTTATCAAGGGGGTGCCGGCCTCAATAATAATTCTTTTATCTAAAGGAATTTGGCTTATTACGCTATGGGCTTCGTTTAGCGTACTGTTTAGCGCGATCTGAAGATATTTTTGTTTTTTATCTAACATTTAATTTGATGTTTTATCCAGAATTAAAAACTTAAACACTAAAAGAAATTTTATTTTTTATACCAAGCCTTTAGTAGATATTAATTTATTAAGTAATTATATAACAAATTGATGTCTTTTAGAAGTCAGCTATCCAGAGAGCGCAGCCTTTTTTGAGCTCTGGTTTTCTCTGAAATAGAAATATTGCTTTTTCGAATTCCTTTTTCTAAAATTTCCAAAGTTTTATCGTAGGTTTTTCTATCAACAGGAAAGGGCGTACCGTCTTTCCCTCCGACGGAAAAAGTATACCTAGCCGGGTCTTCGTAAGAGGGTCGGGCGCCGTAGATTATTTCCGAGACTAAACTCAAAGCCCTAATTGTTCTTGGCCCAACCCCTTTTAGCGACAAGAGTTTCTCGAAACTTCCTGGGTTTTCAGAATGGATTGCAGATACAGTCTTCTCTAATCTTTTTAAGTCAAATTTTTCTGTGGCTACCGGATGCCAGTAAAATTCTTTATTTTGGAGCTCCATTAAAGTAATTTTTTTGGGGTGCCGGGAAATCACGGCTAAATTTTTGATAAAAGTTTTTGGCTCTTCTAAAACCTGATCCAAGCTTATTTCTCGGTTCTGACCGCTCTCTTTGGCGGTTAAATTTAATGGGTTTTTTATTTTAGCCCCGGAAATAATACCCGAATGAGGTTCTTCAACAAAGTCTTCGACAGCAGAAGACAACCAATGATAACGACGGGCTGTCTGATTCTGCGTATTCATCCCTTGTTGAACTACCAACCAGTTCCCCGATTTGGTAAACAAAAAATTATGCTGGTAGATTTGATAATTATCCTGGATTAACGAGGAGTCAACCTTGGCTGCCATTTTGGAAGCATAAATTAATTTTTGGGCAAAAGAAAATTGCCGGGAAATTCCGTAAGCTGTAATTTCTTCCGGGGTCTTTCTTGACTCTCTTTTTCCTCCGCAAACATAAACGCCTAACTGGTCCTGTATTTCAAAGAGTCCGGCTTTCAAGGCCCCCAGGGTCGTCACCGTCAGTCCCGAGGAATTCCAATCAAAACCCATAACACAACCTAAACTCTGAAACCAAACCGGATCTGACAATCTCTTTAAAAATTCTTCCGGCCCGAACTCTTCCACAATGGCTATGGCAATACCTCGCCCCAATCTCTTCATTCTTTCAAAAAGCCAGCGCGGACATCGGCCATAATCTAATGGGACTGTAGCAATTCCTGTTCTCATATTTCCATTTTATCAAAAAACCGCCTTCTTGAGAAAGCGGCGGGAAATCGTGGCTCTGGAGACGGGACCCGACCTTATTTTTCTAAACGAGAAATTCTAATCAATCCGGAGCAGGGGATTATTTCAATTCCTTGTTTTTCTAATTCGTCTAAGAATAAATTCACTCCCAAGGAGTCAGAACTCATATGACCGGCGATAACCACATTAAGGTTAGCAGCTTCGGCTTCTTTTTTGTGCTCTTCGGAAATGTGCATACCGATTATCGTACCAATTCCGGCCTGAGCCATTTTCTCATAAAGCTTGGGTGAACCTTCGGTGCCGCCGGTAATTTCGGTAATGGCAATTTTGCCGCATCTTCTTTCGGGGTCACCAACAAAGATTGTAGGACCAGCGCCGATTTTCACTGCTTCCTTGTATTCAGGGATCTCTTTCAAAAAATTTAATAAATCCTCTAACCTCGTCAGGCTGTCTTTTTTTTCAATTCCGTCTTTCAAAAATTTAGCTGCTAAATTGTCGCAAGCTGTGTGCAGACACATCAGGTTAAATCCTAGAATTCTGGCCGTATCTACCGTTCTTTGGTGGTTTTTAGCATTAACTCCTCTAGCCACTTCCTCAATTTTTTCTTTCATCAGGCCCTCGGCGATGTTTATAGGAACACCGTATTGGTTTAAAACATCACATTGAAGCTCCATTACGTCAGATAGATAAGCCAAGCCTTTGCCTAACGGATGGTGGGAGATAATCAAATCAATGCTGCCAACTTCCTTGGCCAACAAGGTTTCTGCAGGTTCTATGTCAATACCAACTAAAACCTTTTTAATTTCTTTATCTTCTGCAATATTTAAAATTCTCGAATCTAGATAGGGATTTTCTAAGGATTCCTCGTCAAATTCGTCCTTTTCCTGCTCAGAAAGTTTTTCATATTTTTCTTTCTTCCTTTGCAAAAGTTTTGTCACCCCTTCTCTTCCTCGAAAATCGGCTTCAATGCCTTTATTTATTGCTAGGCTGTAGATTTCTTTTATTTTCATCTTTCTTACCCGGTAGAGCAACTTCAACTTGCTCTGCAACCTTAGATTTTCTTTTAGAAAATTCCGTTAAAGTTGTCATACTGGGTTCTGTTAATTTTTTATATAATTCCGCAATTAGTTCTTCTTGCTTTTTAATATCTAAAACTTCCCGGCGAATCTGGGCTTTTTCTCGACGGATAAATTTTCTGATACTTCTCGGCATCTTTTTTCTTTCCATAATTCCTAATTCTTAATTCAAAATTCATAATTCGATATTCATTCTCCCTTAATTACGGCTAACGGCTTCAATCTGGCTACTTTTTTTGATAAACCGGCGTTGTGAACTACTTCCACCACGTCATCAATATCTTTATATGCTATTGGGGCTTCTTCTGCTATACCCCGGAGGTCCCAACATTTAATAATAATACCTTTGGATTTTAACTCATTTAGCAAATTTTGTCCAGAAACTTTTCTGACTGCTTCGTGACGAGACATAGTTCTGCCTGCCCCGTGATTTGTTGAGAAAAATGCTTCTCTCCCGGTACTCACTCCAACTAAAACATAAGAGGCGGTTCCCATTGACCCAGGAATTAAAACTGGCTGGCCAGCTTCCCGGTATTTTGGAGGAATTTCAGGATGGCCGGGAGGAAAAGCCCTGGTTGCTCCTTTTCTATGAAGACAAAGCTCTAATGTCTTCCCATTAACTTCGTGTCTCTCTATTTTGGCGATATTATGAGCGACATCATAAACTGCAGTTAATTTTGAGGACTTTTCTCCCAAAACCGACTTCCAGGCTTTTCTGACAAAGTGGGTAATCGTTTGGCGATTAGCCCAGGCATAATTAGCTCCGGCAGCCATGGCTGATAAATATCTTTGTCCCTCGGGAGAATTAATCGGACAAGCGGCTAATTCCCGGTCAGGTAGTCTTACTCCGTATTTATCCATAGCTCCCATCATTATTCTTATGTAATCGGTGGCAATTTGATGGCCTAACCCCCGGGAGCCAGTGTGTATCATAATAACAATCTGGCCTTTGAATAAGCCGAAAACTCCAGCTGTTTTTTCGTCAAATATTTCATCTACTTTTTGAATTTCCAAAAAATGGTTACCTGAACCCAGGGTTCCCACCTGGTCCCTTCCTCTGTTTTTAGCATGGTCAGAAACCAAGGAAGTATCAACGTTAGTAAATCTTCCTCCCGATTCGCAATTGTCTAAATCTTCTTTTTCACCATAGCCCTGTTCAACCACTCTTTGGGCTCCCTTCTCTAGAATTTTATTGATAGAAGCGGTGTCTAGTTTTACTTGCCTTCCCCGACCTAATCCTGAAGGAACTTCTTTTTGGATTTCGGTTGCTAAATTTTCCAAATGATTTTTAATTTCTTCTTCTTTATAATCTGATTTCAAGAGCTTCATGCCGCAATTGATATCATAACCAACCCCGCCAGGGGAAATAACGCCTGATTTCAGATCCATAGCAGCCACTCCGCCAATTGGAAAACCGTATCCTTCATGCATATCCGGCATTGCCAAACTATAATTTACTATTCCTGGCAAAGTCGCCACGTTAACTAGTTGAGCAAGCGATCTGTCTCGGAAAACATCTTCTAACATTTTTTCTGAAACATAAAGTCGCGCTGGTACGCGCATATCTGGCCTGAGCCCTTTAGGAATCTCCCATAACCAATCATTTATTTTTGTAAAATTGGATTTTTCCATGTTTATATTTTAATTTTTAGATATCAAAAAGTACGTTTGCTTCCCAGCCTCCATTACTTAATTGGTGGATGTCTAAATTATGATAGGTGACTGCTTTAATATCTTCGCCAAATCTTTCTAGCTTTTGACCAGTAAGCTCTCCTTCAACTTTCCTATCAGTGATTTTTTTAAAAATTACACTACTATAAACTTCCTTATTGACTTGACTCAAATAAAGCGCTTCATTTAAAAAATCAACCAAAAGAGCTGATAAATCTGGAGAGTTTATTTTAATTTTTCTTTTAACTTTTTTGGTAATTTTGATTTCGGGTTTTTGGCTTTTAGCCATCGCTGAAAGCATATTTAAAAAAAGCTCTTTTTTATTTTCACCAAAAGCTCTGATTTTCAAATCCGCTTTATGTTCTAAAATCTTATATTTTTTCATCAACTTAATTTCTTAAATTCTTCTCTGGCTACTTCTCTATCGTCCCAGGGAATTTTCTTACCTCCTTTGACGCAAATCCAAGGCTCACAACCCTTGCCAGTAATCACTACTATGTCTCCCGTTTTCGCCAATTCTAAAGATTTTCTGATCGCTTCTCTTCTGTCTAAAATCTCATAAAAATTGGAGGTTGGAAATTGGGATTTGTAAATTCCAGATTTTATCATTGACAAAATCTGGTAGGGGTCCTCATCATACGGATCTTCATTAGTAATAATCACTTTGTCACAATATCGAGCGGCAATCTTGCCAAGAGCCGGTCTTCTCCATTTGTCCCTTCCTCCGCCGCAAGAACCAAAAACAGCTATTATTCTTTGCGGAGAAAATATTTTCTTGACTGTTTGGTAAAGCTTCTCTAATGCATCGGGAGTAACCGCATAATCGACTAATACTTTAAATGGTTCTTTAACCACTATTTCCATTCTTCCAGGGATTCCTTCAACTTTCTCTAACGCCTTTTGACAAACTTCCAAATTAATTCTTTGAGACAAGCCAACGCAAATTGCTGCCAGAGCGTTGTAAAGATTAAAATCGCCAATCAGCTTTAATTCTAATTGAGTGTTTTTAGCGTTAACGTCTCCTTGGGTTAAGCCGTAAGTATATTTTTTATTGGCTGGAAATTGTAAAAAATATTGAGCGTTTTTGTCGTCAATATTAATGACGTGAGTGCCTTTAGTAGTTTGAAAAAGTTTTCCTTTGGCGGCTCTATAATTTTCGAAATTTCCGTGAGCTTCAATATGCTCGGGGCTTAAATTAGTAAAAACTGCCGCATCAAAATCAATAAATTTATGGCGATACTGTTTAATCCCTTCTGAAGTCACCTCTAAAACCACATATTTACAGCCAGCACTTGAAGCTTGTCTTAAAAATTTCTGGATTTTGAAGCGGCCGGGCATGGTCATTTTTAATTTATTGGGCCATTCTTTCTCGCTAATTTTGAAGCCAATTGAAGATAGAGAAGCGACTCGGTATCCGGCTTCCTCTAAAATTTTGGTTGTCAGGTGTACTACCGTCGATTTCCCGTTTGTACCAGTCACCCCAATTACTTTTAATCTCTTAGAGGGAAAACCATACAAAAATGCTCCTAAAAAAGCTAAGGTTAAATGGTACCAATCGAGTAAAAAAGGGGGGATAAATTTTTTAATCAAATCTCTCATTGATTTTATTCTAACTTAAACTTGAAAAAAGAGAAAATGTAAGCCAGAATTAATCTGTTATGTTTGGGCTAGTTTCACGCTTTAGACCAACGGGCGATCAGCCACAGGCGATTAAGGGACTAGTTAAGAATTTAAAAGCCGGGGTACAACACCAGGTGCTTTTGGGCGTGACGGGCTCGGGTAAAACTTTTACCATGGCAAAGGTAATTGAGAAAATCGGCAAACCCGTTTTGATCATATCTCATAACAAAACTTTAGCAGCCCAACTCTATCAAGAATTCAAGGAATTCTTTCCGAAAAATGGAGTTCACTATTTTGTTTCCTACTATGACTATTATCAGCCAGAAGCTTATATTCCCCAAACCGATACTTACATTGAAAAAGACGCCAAAATTAATGAAGAAATCGACAGATTAAGGCATGCGGCCACCCAAGATGTATTAACCAAGAATGACGTAATTGTTGTAGCTTCGGTTTCCTGCATTTACAACATTGGCTCCCCGGAAGACTACCAAAAAGTTTCTTTAGAAATAAAAAGCGGTCAAAAAATCAAAAGGAGGGAATTAATCTCTAATCTGACTTCTCTACAATACCAGAGGAATGATATTGATTTTAGACCAGGCACCTTTAGGGCCAGAGGAGATATAATTGATATTTATTTGGTCACAGGAAAAGAAATCTTAAGGGTCGAGTTTCTTGGCGACGAGATTGATAAAATCTCAACGGCTAAAGATTGTTTAAACCCCAAATTTACAATCTACAATCAGCAATTCAAAATTTTTCCAGCTCATTTCTGGGTTACCCCTCAAGAAAAACTAAATATTGCTATTGAAAATATAAAATTAGAGCTTCAAGATCAATTAAAGAAATTTAAAAAACAGAATAAATTATTAGAAGCCCAAAGATTGGAACAAAGAACTAATTACGACCTAGAAATGCTAAAAGAAGTCGGTTACTGCCATGGCATCGAAAATTATTCAAGACATTTAGAGTTTAGAAGTCCAGGAGAAGCTCCGTTTACTCTTTTAGATTATCTTGGCTATTCAACTAACCTAGGTAATAACTCAGTACAGTCAAATTTCGTTGTTTTTATTGACGAATCACACATGACCTTGCCTCAGCTCCATGCTATGGCCAACCAAGACAGAGTCAGGAAAGAAACCTTAATTGAATACGGGTTCCGTTTACCTTCGGCTATCGACAACCGGCCCTTGACTTATGAAGAATTTGAAAAAAGGGCTCCTCAAGTAGTTTATGCTTCGGCAACTCCGGCTCAGGAGGAAAAGAAAAAAGCTGGGAAGGAACATATTGTCGAGCAATTAATCAGGCCTACTGGATTATTAGAGCCGTCAATTGAAGTCAGGCCAATTCATTTTTCCGCCAAACGAACAGATACTTCATGTTGTGGTGCAAAAAGTGTCAATATTCTTTATAGCAAGGTGGTAAAAAATCAAATTCAAGATTTGGTGGAAGAAATCAAAAAGCGAGCGGTTAAAAGACAACGAGCCTTGGTTCTTGTTCTTACTAAAAGATTAGCTGAAGCTATCTCTGATTATTTGACTGAGGAAGGAATCAAAGCCCAGTGGCTTCATGCCGAAGTCAAAACTTTAGAAAGGCCGCAAATCCTTAAAGACTTGAGGGAAGGGAAATATGATGTTCTAGTAGGAATTAGTTTATTGAGAGAAGGGCTGGATTTACCAGAAGTGGCTTTAGTAGCAATTTTAGATGCTGACAAAGAAGGTTTTTTAAGGTCAGGAGCTACTTTAATTCAAACAATGGGCCGGGCAGCTAGACATCAGGAAGGCCATGTTATTTTGTATGCCGACAAAATAACTAAATCAATGAGGTCAGCGATTGCCGAGGTTAAAAGAAGAAGAAAAATTCAGCAAGACTATAATGAAAAGCACCAAGTCACCCCTAAGCCGATTATTAAAGAAATAAGAGATTGGCCATTTGCTTTTAGAAAGAAGGATGTAGTTTCGGAGTTCTGGCTAATCCGAGATAAAAAATTACTAGAGAAAGAAATGCGGGAAGCTGCTAAAATTTTGGATTTCGAAAGAGCGGCCGAAATCCGCAACCTAATAAATAGACTGAAAACGCAAGGCGAAAAGCCAAGAGTTGCGCAAAAAAAATAAACATGATAATATAGCCTTACGCTTTTCGTTTTTAATTTTTATTCAATAAAATAATCATGGCTATAACTAAATCGGCTAAAAAAGCCCTGCGCCAGAGCTTAAGAAGGAGAGCTCGAAACGTACGACAAAAAGAAAAAATAAAAAACCTAATTAAACAGGTGAAGAATTTGGTTTCTCAAAAAAAAGCAGGAGAGGCAAAAAAGTTTTTGCCTCAAATCTACAAATTACTAGACAAAGCAGCTAAGACCAAATTGATTAAAAAGAATACAGCGGCTAGAAAGAAGGCCAGAATAACTAAGTTAATAAACAAAAATATATAATAGATATATTAATATGATATATTCGTTCCTCTCGCGAAATAGCTTATAACCTTATCTTCATTTATAACTACTCATATCTCTGCAACGAGTAAATCCAGCGCTGCTTCGGGTTCTATCTTGCCAGTTTTAATATCAAGGTCTGCCTGAAAAATTTTTTGGTAGATTTTTTTTAGCTCGCCTAAAGAAAAATTTCTGGCCTGTTGGATTGTTTTTCTAACCACATAAGGGTGTGCACTTAACTTGGCGCCTGATTTTATTGTTAAAAGGTTGCGCAATTGAAAATTAATCATTGCCAAAAGGTATAAAGGAGCATCGCCTTTTTCTAAATGTTTACGTAATAATCCTAACGCTTGCTTTTTGTCTCTCAGGGCCATAGCATCAATTGTTTTAAAAATATCTAATTCAATTTCTGGTCTAACCAAGAGTTCAACATCTTCTATCTTGATAACCCCTTTATTTTTGTAATTAGCTAGTTTTTTGACCTCGTTGGACATTTGCCAGAGGTTATTACCAACAAAATACATTAGCCTGTCTAAGGCCTTCTCTTCGATTTTTATTTGACCGATATCGGTTTTCTGCCGGCAAGAGGCTTGGTAATCTTTGAGTTCTTTTTTGACCCAATTCTTCAATCTTTGGCCTTCTAGGGGTTGGAATTCTTGAGATTTTGATTTCTTTTTAAGAAACTCCAAGAAAGGATTGTTTTTTTCTAATTCTTTTTTCTCATAAATTAAAATGGTATTGTCTGAATTAATAAATTTTTTCCTTTGTTTTAAAAATTCTTCTTGAAAATCCTTATCATCAAAAACGCCTTTTAAAACTATCAACTTTTTCTCTCGAAATATAGAGTAAGTTTCAATATCGTTTTTAAATTCTTGGAAGTTTAAATTTTCGTCGTCAAAATATCTCAAGTCCAGGCCACCCTTGTGGATTTTCTTATAATACTCGATTATTTCTTTCAATTTCTGGTGAGAACGGTAACTATCTTGTCCGTAGAGAAAAATTATCATTATTTTTGTGCTTCGTTAAACTTAGTACCAATCTTAAGTCTACCGAATGAATTGGCAACGAGGGCAAAAATAGGCCGACCTACCGCTAATTTTTTCTTTTTTTATTTCTGTCCCGCAACGGCTACATTTTTCACCCTCTCGACCGTAAACTTTAAGAAATCTAAAATAGCCACCTTCCCGACCACAAACGTCACGATAATCTTGTTCGGTAGTCCCCCGATATCGGATAGCTCTTCCTAAAATTTTTTTCATATTTTGGAAAATCTGTCGAGCTTCCTTGTCAGCTAATGTTTTTACTCGTCGTGAAGGGTGAATCTTAGCGAGAAATAAAATCTCGCTTGAATAAATATTGCCAATTCCCGCAATAAATTTTTGATCCATTAGTAAAGGTTTTATTTTGGCATTAGGTCGCCTGTTTAAAATATTCTTGAACGCCGGTAGCTCAATTTCCAGGGCTTCAGGCCCAAACTGTTCTTCAATCTTCCGGCTGTTTTTAACAATTTTCCACCAACCGAACTTGCGCGCATCGTTAAAAATCAGATGTGAACCGTCTTCAAAATAAAAAACCTTACGGGTTGATGGCGAAGGTTTTCCATTAAAAATTAATTGACCAGTCAGCTTGAGGTGAAAAATTAGGCTTGAATTATCGCTAAAATCAATTATCAGAAGCTTAGCTCTTCTTCTAACGTTGACTATCTTCCGGTTATTTAATTTTTTGCCGATAATTTTCCGAGCCAATTGCCGTTTTATTGTTTCAACCTCCGGCAACTCCGGCATCTTATTTGAGGACGTTCTTAATTTTCTCGATAATCTCTCCGGGAGTAAAGTGGGCTTTAATTAAATAATCAACCGCTCCTAATTTCAGCCCTCGCTCCACATCTTCTTTCTGGCCAAGATTAGAAAGAATGATAACTGGGATTTGGGCCACGTTCGGGTCTTCTTTTTTCTGGGATAAAACTTCAAATCCATCAACGCCTGGCAAAATTAAATCAAGCAGGACGAGATCAGGCCTTTCTTCTTTCACCTTTTTTATGCCCTGTTCACCGTCAATTGCTTCCGAAGTTTCATAGTTTTCCTTGATCAATTTTTGGACAATTAATTCCCGAAGGAATTTATCGTCCTCAACGATTAGAATTTTTTTCATAATAATAATTTAAATTAAGACGATATTTAATGAAACTGGACACTCCTGTTATTAGGATTATCTCGGCTATATTTTTATCTTCCGATTTGTCTGACTACTTTATCAATCACTTCCTGAGGATCAAATTCAGTTTTAATCAGCCAATCTTTTGCTCCTAATTTTTGAGCTCGATCTATTTCTACCGGCTGGCCGGAATTAGAAACAACAATTACCGGAATTTTCTTTAGTTCCTTATCTTTAACCATTTCCTCCATAACTTCAAGTCCCCCCATTTTGGGCATAACGATGTCTAGCAAAACCAGACTTGGTTTTACTTCCTTCATAGCCTCTAGCCCTTTTTCGCCGTCTCTGGCGACCGAAACATCGTAACCCTCTTTTATTAACTTTTTCTGCAGAAGATCAATCATAATCTCTTCGTCCTCAATCAGTAAAATTTTTCTCATAATTCTAATTTATTTAAATAAAATTTTGATTAAAAGGACCTGTAAGAAAGAGGAAGTCACCACTAGTAAGATTCTTTTTCCCCATGTTTAATTATACTTAAAATTTAGCTAAAAACCTGGGAAGGGGTATTCGGATTAACCTCCAAAAAACTCAGCTAAACCACGCTATAGCCCCTTACCTATCTCCATTATAGCAGAGCCAAAAAGAAGAAACAAGCCAAGTGTCAAAATTGCCTTAAAAACCCTTCAAATTCTTCTTTAACCGGTATGGTGAAATAAAAGGTAGTCCCTTTCCCTTCTTCAGATTCAAACCAAATTCTTCCTCCGTGAGCCTCAATAATATTTCTGGCGATAAATAAACCAAGGCCGGTTCCCTCGGTTTCCATTCTTAAAACGTTAGCTCCTCGAAAAAATTTAGTAAATACTCTTCCATGTTGGTCTTTGGAAATACCAACCCCAGAGTCTTTTACCGAAAGCTCTATCTCCTTTTGGGCATTTTTTAGCGAAACCGTCACTTTACCGCCGGCCGGAGTATATTTTATAGCATTATCGAGAAGGTTTTGGATGGCTAATCTTATTTTTTCAACATCCAGCATAACCCGAGGAGATTGCTTTTCTGGTTTTCTAAATTCTATTTTTAGTTTCTTCTTCCCGGCTTCTTCTCTATAAGAATCAACTATAAACTGAACTACAGGCTCAAACTCAGTCAGAACAGGCTTGTAAATATATCTGCCTTCCTCGATTCTAGCTACGTCTAAAAGATTGTTAATCAAGGTGATCATTCTTTCGTTAGATTTATAAGTTTTTTTAATAAAATCTTTTTGTTCCTCGGTTATCTCGCCAAGATCTCCATCTAAAAGCATCCTTAAAGTCCATTTAATCGCCGAGAGAGGCGTCCTTAGTTGGTGGGCGGCCAGGGAGACAAACTCGGTTTTCATTCTTTCAATCAGCTTTTCTCGAGTAATATCGTGTAAAATAACTAAGGTCCCGAATTTTTCTTCCCCCCTCATTATTGGAATAGTAGAAACTTCTAAGGTTAAATTCTTTTTGATTAATAATTCTTCTCTAAAAACTTCCTTAACTTCCGGCCCCACTAATTTTAATAAAAGCTTAAAGGCGGGAAAAGCAGTTAACTCCGAAATTGTTCTATTAATTATATCTTTTCTTTTAATACCGAAAAAAACTCCAACTTGAGGGCTAACTAAGGAAAGCTTGTTCTCTTTATCGAAAACTAAAAGCCCGTCGACAAAATTATTAATAATTGCTAAAGTTTTGTTTTTTTCTTCTTCTGCTTTTATCCTCGCCTCCCCCACATCTTCTAATATATTTATTAAGGCAGTCCTTGATTCCTCTAATTCTTTTGCTCTCTTTTTTAAATCTTTCTGATATTTTTTAGTTTCAGTAATATTAATAATAGTTAAAAAATAGCCGATCAAGTTCTCTTCCTGGTCTTTTCTACTGACTAACGAAACATTTACCGGAATTTTTCTTTGATTGCGAGTGATTATAGCCATCTCTTTATCAATAACAATTCCGCTCTTCTCTGCTTCCTGTTTTGTTTCTTCTAATATCCTATTTTTGCCAAAAATGAAATCAGCTGTTTGCCCAACCATTTCCAAGAATTTATATCCCGTTAAACCCATAGCCGCTTTATTGGCGTCCACTATAACCCAAAAAGAACTCAGGGTGCAAATGGCGACCGGCAGAGCCTCGCTTAATTCATCTATATAATGTTTCAAATCCCCAAAATCTTCTTTTAATGTCTTGAGTTCCTCTTTGTAAGATTTATTTTTGACCATGAATAATGTTTTTTACTTATAGGTCCATTTTAATAAATATTCATGATAATCATCACCTCTAAACATACATTTCGTTTCTTTAATGCTTACTTCTTTAAATCTCGGATCGGTTAACTTGGCAATTCCTATAAAAAAATGTCTCAAATAAAAACAGTAAAAAGGGTGTACTTTAAGATTTTTGATTCTTAAAATGCCCTGACCGCCACCCCCTTTTTTTTCAATATTATAAAAATTACATGGTTCAAGAGAACCGGCGCTAAAATATCTTTTCCATAATCTGGGGACAGCTATTTTAAAAATTTTCTCCGGAGAGGCAAAATGCTTCATAAAAAACTTAACAATATAAGAGACTTTTACCGAGGATTCGGCTATTTCAGTCAATTCTTTTTCCCCCCAATTAAAAGTAGTCAGAAAAGCATAAAATGAGACCATTTTTAGGCCTATTGGATACCACTGAGTCTCCTGTATTTCCTTATATTTTATGGGGTAACCTAAGTTTTTTGTTTTTTCCTCCACCGCTTCCAGCCCCTTTTCTCCCTTTTTTGTTAAAATATATTCCAATTCACCCTTAAAAGCACTGCCCTTAATTTTACAGGGGCTTTCCATCAGGTGCTTTATTCCCTCAATAGAGGGCAGGTTAATTTCTCGATATTTTTTCTCCATAGATTTCTAATGTTTCCATTTGATTAAATATTCTTGATATTTATCACCCCTAAAAGGAGACTCGACTTCTTCGACTGTAGCTTCTTTAAATTTTTTCACCAATTTAGCCATCCCCAAGAAAAAATAGCCCAAATAAAAGAAATGCAGGGGATGTAATTTAAAATTTTTTAATCTAACAATTAAAAAACCTTCTGTTGCAGAATCTTTAAATTCACAAACTTCAGCTTCGCCGGTATCGAAAAACCTTAGCCATAATCTGGGAGCGCCAATTTTGGCTATTTTTTCGGGGATAGCAAAGTATTTCATTAAAAATCTGACTGCCGGAGAAAATTTAGCTGACATTTCACCGAGTTCAGCGAAATCTTTTTTTCTAAAATTAAATTTTTCCTGTAAAATATAAAAGATTTCAACATATATCCCAGCCGGATACCATTCTGATTCTTTTACTTTTTCCAAAATAAACGGTAATCCCAGATTTTTAGATTCTTTTTCAATCACTTTTAACCCTTCTTCTCTTAATTTTTCTTTAATTACCTTAAGAATTCCTCCTCTCAGAGCCATCCCCTTTATTCTGGTTGGGTTGGAAAATGCTTCTTTCAGGTCTTCTGGTGTGATTTTAAAATTATCCTCCATATTTTTCTTTACGTTTCCCCGATTCTTCTTTTAATTTTTGCATCTCTTTTTTCATCTCAATCATTTTCAATTCCCGACCAACGGCTAAACGGTGGAATCTCTCTAATTCTTTCACTCTTTCTTGGAGTTCTTTTGTTTTCTCTTTAACTTTTTCATCAAGGTTCTCGGCTAGTTCTTTTAATTCTTTTGTTCTGGCCCTTACTTTTATTTCCAGGACCGACCTCGCCTCTTCAAGCTCTTTGGTCCTCTCCTCTACTTTTATCTCAAGATTGGCCCTTTCTTTTTCCAGCAATTCCCTTGATTTTTTCAAATCTTGGGTCATTCGATTGAACGAGCTGGCCAGGACCTCAATTTCATCGCCGCTTTTTACCTCAATTTTGGTTCCCAGCTCGCCAGCAGCAACCCTTTTTGTTGCTTCAGTCAATTTTTTTATTGGCTTGATAATGCTGCCGCTAAGAAAATCTCCTATAATTAAAATAAGGATCAAACCGCCCAAAAAAATGACAATAATTGCTCGTTGAAACACATCAACTAAAAGAAGAGCCTCATTTTTTGATTGAGATACTATTAATTTCCAGTTTTTTTCTACCAGCGGGAGATCCAAGGTGATGAAGCCGCCGATTACTCCTCGTCCTTTTCCGTTGTAATACACCACTCCTTCTTTTCTATCTTTGGTTTTTTCTAAAATTTCTGGCGCCGCTTTAGAAAGTATCAAAGTTTTATCCGGATGGGCGACAATGTTGCTTTCTTCATCCACAACAAAAGCGAAACCGGTTTCCCCGGCCTTAATTTTATCGGTAATCTCCCGCAATTTCTCCATATTTAGCTGTCCGGCTATTACTGCTACGATTTTTTCGTTTTCGTCTTTTATTGGAGCCGTAAAAACTACAACCGTTTTCATGGGGTGGACAATCCGATGCGCAGGAGAAACCGACATTTTTCCCTGCCTGGCTTCTTGGTACCATTCTTTGTTTTCCCATTCTCCGCGAAAAGCATAATGCGTTGAGGCGATGGTATTGCCGTCTAAATCAACCAGGGTGATGTCTTCAAAGGTCTTGAAAAAATTTTGTATCTTTTTTATTTCTTCCAGCTTCATTTCGGGAGTTGCCTCTTTTGATTTAATCAGGGGATTGGCGGTCAATAACCCAAATTGAGCAAAAACGTTTTGGAATAATTCTTCTGTTGGGGGGATCGTTCCTTTGGCCAGGGAGAGTAAATAGTCGCCGGCTGTATCCTCCAGAGACCTGGGAATTTGGGTAAAGGCCAAAGAGATTATAACCACCAGGGGTAAAAGCCCGATTAACAGAAAAAAGGAAATAATTTTTCTTTTTAGCGTTGTTTTATACATAAAAATCCCACCTTTCTTTTTTAGAGAGACCAGTGAGGTTGTATTTTAAAATCCTGTTTTAAACCCTACTCACCCCACCTTACTTCGTTCCAGATTGTTTCCTCAATTTCAGGGCTGGCTGAGGGTTGCCAAAAAACAGTTTCTTTAAATACTGTTGGATCATCCAAGCGGAATAGCTCGATTATGTCTTTTGATTCCGCTAAAATATGGGCCGCTTGGTTGCTGTGGCCGTAAAGATGAAAATCTATCAAATTGGCACCGACCTGTGGATCCAGCCAGGCATTGATGAAAGCATGAGCTGCCGCATAGAGATCAGGGTTTCTTTCTTCTAACCCTTCAACGATTGAGAATCCGCAGATCCAAGTTAAGATATTCTCTTCTGGAAAGCTGAAGGTGACGTCAATACCCGCTTCTTTTAGGGCGAAATAAACATCCCCCCAGGCAGTAGCGGCAACCACCTCTCCGGCTAACATCGGTGCTATCACATCTTCAGACTCAGTCCAATAGCCATAAAGCAAGGGTTTTTGCTCTAAAAGCTTGTTTTTAACCACTTCCAGCTGTTCGTCGGTGAGGTCCCAGATTTCATCCGGTGAAAATCCAGCTGCTAAAGCTGTTATCGGTGTTTGCTCTTCGGCGCTGTCCATAATCATTATTTTTCCTTTTAATCTTTGGTCAAACAAGAGATTGTAGGTGTCGCGCTCCTCTTCTGGTATCGCCAATTCATCTAATAAGTCATTCCTGTAAACAATAGTTGTATAGCCCCAGTCAAGAGGGGCAAAATAGACTTCATTTTCAACAGGAGTGACTTTTTTTTCTGCCAGATCTTGGAATTCTTGATACATTTGTCGCCAGCTGGGTATCAAAGAAACGTCCAACGGTTCAATAACTTCTTCTTCGTAATATCTTGTTACGCTCGATTGGCACAGGTGGACTAAATCCGCTGGAAAGCCGGCCTTCAGCTTGTCTAAGGCTTCGGTTTCATCAACAAAGAAGTCAAACTTTACTTCAACCTTCGGATATATTTTATTAAAAGCGCTTTCTCCAACATCCCAGAGCATTGGGTCATCGTAGCCATCCCATTCAAAAACCCGCAAGGTGCCTTCAAAATCAGAAGAGGGCATGCCTGGCCAGGGCGGGGGCGCTTCCTCTACGGTCGGCGGTTTCAATAAGATTACGGCGGCTATTACTACCAGAATCAAGACTCCAATAATTATTATTAGAGTTTTTTTATTCATATTTAAAAATTTTATAACCAACGGGTTATTTCGACCTTTAGGTTATTTTACCACAATTTTAAATTCCCCCCAGTAAACTTTTCTTTTTCCTCCTTCTGGAAACCGGCTATTCTTTTTATTAAAGTATGAAATTCTAGTTTTTTTAAAATTTGAATTACTTCTACTTTATTGTATTCCCCCCATCTACATTTTTTTAAATTAAAATCTATCGGTACATTTTTACAAAGACTAGCCAAGTCTTTAGAAATAAAGGCTTGCTCTTTGTATTTTAGCAAGGTTTCTTTAAGTTTTGGTTTAATTTTTTTTGCTTTTTCTGAATTTTCTTCAATTTCTTTATATATGTTCTCTAAATTTTCGAATTTTAAAAGAAGTTCAATCGCTGTTTTTTCTCCTATACCGGTAACGCCTGGGATGTTATCGGACGGATCACCTCTCAGGGCCTTGAAGTCGAGAAGTTGTTTCGGTCCTAATCCCTGAAATTTTTCTCTCACTAATTTTTCATCGTATAAAATAATATCTTTTACTCCTTTTCTTAAAGAATAAACCTTTGTCATGAGATTAACTAACTGGAGAGTGTCTAAGTCGCCGCTTAAAATAATTATTTCAATTTCCGGCAGAACTTGTTTTTTAGGAGCTAAGTGAGAAATTGTCCCGATGATATCATCTGCTTCAAAGCCCTCCTTCTCAAATGCAGGAACGTCAAAGGATTCTAAGATTTCTTTCACTTTTGGGATTTGTTGATAAAGTTCTTCTGGGGCCGGCGGTCGCTTAGCCTTATATTCTTTAAATTTTTTATGCCGAAAAGTTGGCCCAGGGAAATCAAAACAGGCGGCAATGAAATCCGGTTGAAACTCTCGAATTACTTTTAAAAAAAGCAATAAAAAACCATAAACGGCGTTAACCAATTCTCCCTTTTTTGTAGTTAAAGGTGGCAGAGCATGATAAGCCCGATGAATGACAGAATTGCTATCAATGATGATTAGCCTCTTTTTAGAGACTCTGTCCTCAACGGTGAGGGTAGTAGATGGATTGAAGCCCATAATATCTATTTAAGTTTATCATAAATAAAAAAGCCCTAAAATAGGGCTAAATAATCTTCTATATTTGGCCGGAAACTAATATTATTTCTTAATTTTAGAAACTAATATCTCAAATAGGTTTTTAACTTCTGCTTGGGCTCCGGTCTCATTTTCGCTTTCTGTAAATTTCTGCCATTGAGTTAAAATTTCTTCGTCGTTTATATCCCGCACAGCGTTTTCAAGTTGTAACCTTGTTTCAAAATTAATCTCATTCTCTGCTTTCAGAACTTTTTCAATAAAGAGGTCGGCGAAATTTAAAATCTTTTCATTGATTTTCGGGATTTCTAATGCTGCCCTTGCTTCTTTCAGTTCTTTTTGAAGACCGAGATACTTAGAAATAAAATAAACATTACCTGCTAATAAAAGCAGAATAATTATGATGAGGAATATTCTGTTTAGATTGGTTGTTTTGCTATCTATTGCAATGCTTGGCATAAATTTGTTGAGGAATTATAAGTTAATAGTTTTTCTTTCTCTAATTTTATCACGATAGAAATTATAAAACAAAAGGAAGATAACCAAAATAAGCAAAATCGTCTTCCAGTCAAAAATCTTTAAATACCAAAATTTGGTTTTTAGCTCAATATTGAGGTGGATGCCACTACCTTCTTGAACCTGGAAAGGCTTACCTTCATCTGGAAGATAGCCTGGCGCCTCGACCTTTAGATAATATAAACTTGGCGGCACTAAAAAGGAATATTTGCCAGTAACGTCGGTAGCTTGGGGATTTTCCTGATGATATTCTTCGGCCGGCCAGAGTTCGTATTGTTTGGTTTCCGGGTTCAGCCAAAAAAGGGAAACAATGGCTCCGGGAATGCGGGTTTCTTTACCACCTGCTTTTTCATAAACATAACCCTCCGGGTCAACTACAGCAATCAGCCGAATCTCTTTCTGGCCCAATTCCGGGTCTTCGTAATCCATTACGGTTATGATTTCATATTCTCCTTCAACCAGCGGCGCTTGAATATCGGCGGTATAAATTCCATCGCCATCCGGGTCGGTGTATTCAAATTCCATCAAAACCAAAACTTCCTCTATTTCTTTTGAGTTATGTTCTCTGGCAAAAATAGGGTTAGAAAAGAAAACTGACGCTAAAAGCGACTCCAAGGGAATTTCTAATTCAGTAACCTTTTCGGGGGTTGATTTAAATACCACATAACCTTTAATACTTTTTACGGGTTGGTCTGGTTTCACAATTAATTGCAGAGGTTTTCCAGAAATGGTAGCGATTCTCTGTTCGGTTTTGCCTTTTTCAGTAACCGATAAAGCGATACTAAAATCTATCAGTTTGCCGCCGGTTTTGACAAAAACGATTTCCGAAGGAATCCGTTCTTTAACTCCGGCAGATAATTCAGCAACCGGAACACCCTGAGGTAAAGCAAATTTTCCGGGTTCAATTTTTGTTGTCGGCAGGCCAATTCTTTCCGTTAATCCGGGTAAGGTTAATTTAACGGGTCCCAGCTTTTCAATATCAATCAATCGCTGAACACCCACCTCAGTAAAGGTTTTTTCTAATTCGGGGAATTTTTCAGCTAATTTTTGGAATTCTTTTGGCAAGGGCGCTAAAGTAAATTTGACAAAAGGTTCATTTTGTAAAGTATAAGTTAAAAGTGGCCATTGTCCCTGAAATACCGAGGGTGCTTCTTTTGGTACTAATTCTTCAATCGGAATCTCCGGAGGCTTAACTTCTTCTGGTGGTTTTGGTTTGAATATTTCCGTAATTTTTTTGATAATCTCAGGGATTTCCAAAATTGGTCTTCGGTAAATAATACTAGCTGAAAGTACTTCTGAAGACGTTTCCCAGGAAGTAAAAAACTTAACATAAACTGTATATTTGCCGCCCAAACAAATAATTTTTCCTTGGCACAAATTCCAGGTTTTAAATTTTTGATAAGATTCTTTAATACTCTTTCTAAAATCAGGGAAATTAGAAATCTCAACAAAGATCGTATCTGGCCCGCCAAAAATTTCTAAAGTAACAATCGGGCTTTCAGTTTTTGATGCCCCGCCATTAATTAAAAATCGAAAACCCTCTTCTGGACGAGAAGGAGGGGCAAGTTGGCCAGGAACTTTTACGGTCAAATCCTCGGTCGGCCGAACGCTTCCTGGCCGCCAATCGGTTTTGACGCAGGCTGTTGTGCCGCAGTCAAATATAATCCAGCCGGTATTTTCTCCAAGAGCCGAACCTGTAAATTCACCCGAAGAATTAATAATTACTCCGCCATTGGTTGGATTGAATTTTATCCAGCCGATATTTTCTCCCCAGGCGTGACCAGACAAATTACCTTCGCCGTCATTGCTTACATCACCCAGATATATCCAGCCGGTATTTTCACCAAGGGCGTAGCCTGAAAGTCCGGAATCGGTGATATGAACGTCACCGTTGCTGGTGCCGAAATTTATCCAGCCGATATTTTCTCCCCAAGCGTATTTGTAAGTTGAGCTAATAGTGCCATCAGTCTCCGAAGCAAACGATAGGTCGGCAAACCCCGTTAGAAATACAAAAACCAAGGCAAATAACAAGAAAATGCCGCTTAAATAAAGGATAATTTTTTTGTTAAACTTAGAAATCATTAATTAAATATGGCCAAAAATCCAAATAATTTTCCTTATTTTAAAATTAAGCAAAAAGGCCGAAAAAACCGCAAAAACTCATTCAAAACCGGTTATCTCCCAAAAAATCAAAATAGGGCAGAATATAGATGCGGTTTCTGATAAATACAGGCAAAAACAGATTTTATTTGAGTTAAAAGAACTTACCGGTTTGGTAAAGAAATTGGAAAGACGGCTGGCTAAATTAGAACGGAAACTGGAAAGGGGCAAACTGTCCAAATAATTAAGAAAAGAACTGGTAAATTTTGATTTTTGATTTTAGGCTAATAAAATTGACCGGTGGTCGACCCTTGGCCAAGTGTAACCCGAAAACTAGAGTTGACTCCATTCTTATCAGTCCGTACTCAATAACATAGACACACGGCCGTTGCGCTTAGTGTTCTACACGCAAAATAGTTGCACTCCCATAAGCTTGCTCCTACTGGGCTCTGATTGCAATGTCTGAGCGTCATCCTTCCTGCGCATGATAATCCTTTTCTGCTGCAGAAAGAAGTGCACGTCTCGTCTATGATGCACCCATGGTACTGAGTAGTACCTATTTGCGTAGTGAAACAAAGAGAATCTACAACCCCGGTCTCAGCTGTTCCATCACAGTCAATGTCTGCTGTTTTTCCGGATACAATCATACTAGTATCAGCCGTTCCAGCGGCGCAACTTGAACAAGCGGTTCTGGTTCCGGTCTTCTGTGTCCAAGAATCTCCAGAATAGAAAGTTTTTGAGTTACAGACGTCGCCTACTGCTGCGGTTCCGGCTGGAGATAAAGTGCCATTAACAGCAAAAATACCCACCCCGCTTTTAATGTTCCCTGCCGTTAAATCAGCATCTCCTGCGCAATAACCCGTGCCATCATGATAACCTTGGGTAATGGTTTGATTGGTGGTGGTAGGAGTTATGGTTTGTTGGCCAACATTAGTGCCGGCGTAATAGCTGCCGGTAGTATAGCAGCTCTGCTCGCCCTCTGAAGAACAATCTGCCAGGGAGCCGGTGTATTGGGTTCCATCGCTGTAGCAGACGTAGCTGGACCTAATTTGATTATTGTTGGTCAGTGTGCCTGAAGAAGTATCAGCTACGTTGGGGTCACCGGAAACACCGAAGATGCTGACTCCACTTTTAATGTTACCGGTAGCTAAGTTAGTATCGACAGCGTCCAGAGTAGTGGCTACATAGTAGCCAGCATTAACAATTGTACTGGTTGCTGACAATGTCCGAGTCGCTATATTGCCGGTGATGCCCAAATAGGTTGTATTGTCAAGTAGTTTTGATGGATCAATAGTGGGGATAGCGTTGTAAACCTCAGTTAAGGTGCGACCTATACCAGCCAAAGCGTCGGAAAAAGTAAAATCGTGGCTCCCTTCAGTGGTAGTGGCATTGGTAGTTAGCCTCGTGTAAATCTCCGACAAAGTATAAAACTGAGCTGATGGCGTTCCGCCCGGCGGCGTAATAGTACCGGCTTTGACGACGGTAAAAACTATTAACACCGAGACTAAAACTGTAAGCCCGACCTTAATAAATCTTATAAGACGAGGCTGATGTTGTTTTGATTTTGTCTTTCTCATATTTTTGAAGGCTTGATTAATGACCTTTTAATAATTTTTCATCTTTTTCCGAAAATAAAAAATACTAATATTCTAAAAGCTTTAGAATCTTTTTTCTTTTTATATTATAAAATATTTTTGATAAAATAAGAATAGTCAAGCTGTGGAAAACCTTCTTGTGATCTCTGCTACAATCAAAAAATCAAAATAGGGCAGAAATAGATGCGGTTTCTGATAAACACAGGCAAAAACAGATTTTATTTGAGTTAAAAGAACTTACCAGTTTAATCAGAAAGCTGGAAAAACGGATTGCCAAAATTGAAAAGAAGCTGGACAATAAATAATCTTTTCTTTTTAGTTCTTTTTTTCTGTATTTTCCCTCTATTTGTTCAAGTTCTGTCAGAAATCTTTCCAAGGGTTAACCCTTGGAAAGATGGCGACCCCAATAAATGGTACACGCCCCCGAAGTACTATAATCTACCGTTATTGGCAAAGGCAGCATCGAGTACCGCTAGTGCTTGAGCAGGTAGTTACCGACGTGATTGAGACGCAGTAGCTAACAGCCGCACTCACACAGGTCAAGTTTATTGATGCGCAGCAAAGGGTACAGGTATCGCCGCTGCTGCATTCCCTCGCGATGGCTTTTACCAAGGATGAGCCGCTATCTGCGTCGCCGTCACAATCAAAATCAGCTGAATAACCATACAAGATCGTGTATCTTGTAGCGGTGCCAACAGTGCAACTCTGACAAGCAGTTCTGGTTCCGGTTTTCTGTGTCCAGGAACTACCAGAATAGAAAGTTTTTGAGCTACAGACGTCGCCTGCCGCGGCAGTGCCGGCTGGCGCCAATGTCCCTGCGCCGTCCCAGGCATTACTAACCCCAGATTTCACATTTGCATCACCAGCTAATGTAGCTGTTCCAGTCTCGGCTGTCCCATCACAGTTGATGTCAGCTGTATAACCATCTCTTATATAAGAATCCAGGGCAGTACCTGAAGTACAACTTGAGCAGGCAGTTCGGTTGCCGGTTATCTCTGATCCATCAGCCCAAGCAACTTTACTATTGCAAATATCTCCGGCTACTGCCGTGCCTGAAGAAGTATCAGCTACGTTGGGGTCACCGGAAACACCGAAGATGCTGACTCCACTTTTAATGTTACCGGTAGCTAAGTTAGTATCGACAGCGTCCAGAGTAG